>Ga0335085_10000700_pt1 | contig 87702 bp, 66 predicted proteins | sample Lox_Sample_45_FD_206712 | JGI IMG/M metagenome (GOLD analysis project Ga0335085, IMG submission 206712) | Soil microbial communities from Loxahatchee National Wildlife Refuge, Florida, United States - Lox_Sample_4.5 | ecosystem: Environmental > Terrestrial > Soil > Wetlands | place: USA... | reverse complement strand
CAGGAATGGTCTGAGTGGGCCATCCAGGCCGGGATTCGCCCTGAAGTGATTGCGTTCCTTCGGTTCCGGCCGGAATTGCTGAGCGCGTTCGATCGGGACGCCAACGCGTTCCCATCACCGCGTTCCTGGGAGTTTGTCTCGCGCATTCTCGACTCGCTCGACCCGCAGTCGGACCGTTCGATTGAGCATGAGGTCATTGCGGGAGCGGTGGGAACCGGCGCCGCCACGGAATTCTCGGGCTTCCTCCGGATGTTCCGGGAGTTGCCTAACATCGATGCCATTCTGCTGAATCCGCTTCAAGAACCCGTCCCGGAGATCGCAGCCGCGCAGTATGCGGTTGCGTCGGCGCTGGCGCGATGTGCCTCCGATACAAACTTCGACCGCATCTGTCTGTACTTGAGTGGCCTCCCGACCGAGTTTCGGGTGCTCTGCGTGCGCGACGCCACCCTTCGCCAGCCAGCAATTCGATGTACCGCCGCCTATACGAAATGGGCGGTCGAAAACCACCATGCAGTTGCATAGGACGGTCTATAGTACGCTAGAGACAGTACTCATCAGAGCGACCCGCAGCATCATGCTTTTCATTCCAACTTCGCATCTAAATTAAAGAACAGGGCATCAGGTTTCTGGCGTTCGGAAAGCCAAAGCGCGTGCTCATAGTTTGGCCTGCATTCTCGGGCCCAGTCGAAGTTGTTTGATCCCGCCAGAGTAGCCTGACCCGTCGGGTCGATCGTAATAGAAGAAATGCAGCCCCAACGCCATTTGAGGCAACACCCGAGAGGGGTTCGACCCGAGGTCGACTCGCCACACGAAGGGTTTTAGGTGCGGTCCGACGAAAAACTGCATCCGGCCGAAAAAGCCATCAGGGCCGAATTCTGCGGTGAGGATGTGCGACCAGCAACGGAGACGAACCTGATCAGGAATGAGTTGTGGCAGTAGTATTTCGTCAACTATTCGTGCTCGGGGCGTGCCGGTTCCGGAATATATGAAGCGCTTGAGATCGTCGAACTCAGGTTCAAAGCCGCTGAAGTGAAAGTGTGCGAGAACGAAGTGGAAAGCGATTTTGGTCACCGCCTGCACATTGGGCAACGATATTTGTGCCTTCATCTCTCCTTCGAGCTCTGTGCCCTCCGACATCTCAATTGGGGCGCTACTCATGCCTTCCAGCGCAGGACCAAGAACAGCTACGAGCTCAGGCCCGTGCTCAGCGCCAGCAATGCAAATCAGCAGTTCCCAAGACTTCCAAGAATCGCCGAACCGCGACAGATCCTTTAGCAACTTACCCGGTCGGATGGGAATGTGCTCAAGCGTCCCATCCGATTTCTTGAAGACGAGCTGATGCATGAGAAACGCCTCGCTCTGCGATGTCATTTCCCAAAGCAAGTCATGCTGCACGCTTGGGTGAAGGCCTTTGACCGTGAGCGGAGGTAGGCCGAGTGTGGGCTCTACGAATATGTTTTTGCCCCGGTGGCCCTTCCGTCCCCGGACTCCCAAGATTTTTCTGAAGAATGCTTCCGTTCCATTCCGCAGGAAAACTTCCTCAAACTTGCTAAAGCGCTTCTGACACTCTAAACAAATGAAGTTCGCCAGACGGACATCATCTTTGAAATTGCCTAAGCCGGCTGGTAGATAGTGTTCTTTCGGATGCAGTGGCGCAGTTCCCTGGCATAACCCCAGAGGAGTCGTATAAACGCAACGGTCGTAACTATTGAGTTTCTCCACGTGTGATCTCGCAGCCGGGCTCGATCGGCTTCGTCGTGCTAAACTAAGTGACCGCGGAAGTCCGGGTCCAGCAATCAGCCTTTCAATTTTAGCAGTCCCCCAGGAGATATTGCATGAGCCCCATTCCATCTCCAGAACCATCCCTCTCTTCGCGCGCCATGCTGTGCTCGCTTTCGATCAGTATGTGGTCGGCGCGCAAGCACGATCCCGAAGCATCAGAGGAAATCGCCCAGCGGCACGGCGCGCAGGCCGACGCCGGCCGCTATCACAAGGTGCTTCTCCCCAAAGAGGCACTCGCTGAGATCCAGAAGGTCGTGAGCGAGGCGCGCCAGGAGCACTATTTCATGACGCTGCCATGGGACGACAACGGTTATCGCGTCCTTCCGGCAGCGGCCTACATGGACCATACGGAGAAGATGCGGGCGCTGTCGAACCGCTTCGCGCCGGCTGTGGAGACCCTGGTCCGGCAGTTCGGGCAACTTGTCGAGGAGGCCAAGGCACGGCTCGGTGGGCTGTTCCGACCGGGAGACTACCCGGCCCCCGACGAGCTTCGCGCCAAGTTCTCCTTTGAGACGAGGGTGATGCCTCTGCCGGATGCGGGCGATTTTCGGGTCACCTTGAGCGATGAGGAGAAGGAGCGAATCAAGCGGCAGATCACCGCCGCCGTCGAGGCATCGTTGCAGGTTGCGAACCGGGAACTGTGGCAGAGGCTGTACGAGGCTGTCAGTCACTTAGCGGATCGTCTCAAGGCGTATAAAGTAACTGGGAACGGCGTGGAACACCCGTTCCGGGATTCGGTCGTTACCAACCTTGTGAAGCTCGTGGATGTTCTGCCCAAGCTGAACGTCACGGCGGATCCGGAATTGGAACGGCTTGCCGCCGACGTCCGGGCGTCGCTCTTAATCGATCCGCAGGAATTACGTAAGTCGGAGTCCGCGCGCACGGAGACAGCCACCGCCGCTGAGGCAATCGCAACGCGCATGGCTGCGTACATGGGAGCGTATTCCACTCCGGCACCGAGTGAAGGGAGGGCGGCGTGAACCGTTCCCTCACACACACCACGGTGGCACAAAAGCTGACGCGCGCGCGCGTTCAACTCTTGCTGACGCAACCCTTTTTCGGCACGCTTTGCCTGAGTTTGAAACTGGTAGCCGGAAGTTTACCGACCATGGCAACCGACGGCTCCAGGATCGTTTACAACCCCGCCTTCGTGGATCAACTCAAGCCAGCGGAACTTGAAGGCACACTCGCCCACGAGGTTTTGCACTGTGCGTTGGGGCACCATTGCCGCCGCGGCGAGCGCGACCCAGAGCTGTGGAATCAAGCTGCGGACTTCGCTATCAACCCTATTCTTCTCGGAAACAGTTTCACCCTTCCGGCCGGGGCACTGATCGATCCCGCGTTCATCGACCTGAGTGCGGAGGAAATCTACGGCCGCCTGCTGCAAAGGCGAAGCGGAGGCGGTGCGGCCCCGAAGCAGGACTCTCAGCAGACGACTGCTGGCGGGGGAATGGCGGGTAGTCCGCAGGAAATGGAGTGCGAGGGACCATCGAATCCGAAGTCTAACTCTGCCCCTCAGGAACCCCCAAGCCAGGCAGAGGCGACTGGCGAATCCCCACACCCAGGATGCAAGGGGCCTGGAGGCTTCGGCGAGGTCTGGGACGCGACCGACGAGCATGGTCAGCCGGCTTCCCCAGCCGAGAAGCACCGCCAGGAGCACGAGTGGAGCATCGATGCGGAGCAGGCCCTCCGGTCGGCCAAGGCTTGCGGGCACGAGCCCGCGGGAGTTGAGAGGCCGCTCAGCGAGAGCCGCCAATCCGGGCAGGATTGGCGCGCGATCCTGCGTGATTTCGTGGCTGCCACTACTCCCTCTGACTATCGGTGGTCGCCGCCCAATCGCCGCTACGTCGCTTCCGGCCTTTACTTGCCTTCAGTTGAGCGCCGAGGTCCCGGTGAGATCGTGATCGCCGTCGACACTTCGGGGTCGATCGGAAAGCAAGAGCTGGAGCAATTTGCGGGCGAGATCTCTGCAATTTCCGAGGAGGTGAAGCCGGAGGCGATTCTTGTGGTTTATTGCGATGCCGCAGTTCAGTCGACTCAAAAGTGCGAACCCTCGGAGTCGATCCGGCTTGAGCCCAAAGGCGGCGGGGGCACGGATTTCTGCCCGGTCTTCCAGTGGATCGATGAAAAAGAAATCGCACCAGTCTGCCTGATCTATCTCACCGACTTGTGCTGCAATTCGTATCCAGAGGAGCCGGATTATCCGGTCCTCTGGGTAACCGATTCCCGTCGAACCGCACCCTTTGGCGAAACGATTCGGATTAGCCCCGGATAAGCAGCCACCGCAAAATTCGCTTACTGGGTTAGAGATAGGCGGGACACATCCCTTGGAGGCCACAATACTTGGCCAGAACTTCCACGAAATCACTTTAACGTTAAAGCGGCTTTAAGCCGCGTCACAGGCTTACGTGAGCGAGCCGATCCACGAAGATTGACCTTGACATTGTCAGACTTCTTGTGGCACTATTCTGACATCGAGAGGCGTCTATGAGTGACGGGCCGCACAGAAGTCTGCCGCTGAAGCGAGGCTGGAAGCGTGTCGCAGAACGGGCCGACAAACGCGCGTTTGCACCCGAGGAAATAAGCACGGCCATTATACCGGCCCTGGAGGAGGACTGCCGGGACGAAATGAGCGGTGAGTTCATCGATGGTATCCGCGGCATTTTTGAAGAGCAGGAGAATCTGCTGTTCAAGCATGACTTGAAGGCGAGACTCGAAGCTCTGAGAGGTCAAGCGGGTTGCGGAATAGGTCGAACCGTGCTTGACAACGTAGCTGAGATTTCTGCGAGTGATGCTCCGGGTTTGCTGGCCCTGATCAATGCCGTGACCGCCGCCTTGACCGACCGCGCGAATCGGTGCAGCCGTCAAACCGAGGAACATTATTGTCGCACGGCGTCAACTCCGCGTGCGAATAACGTTCGCGCAAGATTCGAGCAGGGTATTGCGGGTGCCGCTCTTGAGGCGCTGGCACGGCAGATCCTGAAACTCGACGGGAGTCGTCGAGAGCGCCCGACGTTGAGACGGCAAGGACTCGACGACGGAGTCAGCCTACGATGACCAATGCTCAGAGAAAGCCCTGTTCTCCGGTACCCACTGCAATCCACGTCGTCGAACCGGGAGTGCGAACTGCTCAAGGAGCATGGCGCTGCCAGATCGGCACGAATGTTGAGTTCTCGACCGCCAGCCTCGAATCCTATTTTTTTGCCCGATGGGAACCGGTGGCCTGCGATGCGCTACTGGTCGCAGCCGCCGTCGAATTTGCCGACAGGGCCCTGCGGCGGCCTGCCTATACCTGGCAGAGAGAGTTTGCGTTACGCATTCCAGTCCACGATACGAATCGATGGAATGACCGACGTGTTAGCGAGACGCTGCGCGATGCCCTTGGCTTCCTCACCGGAGATCGGTGGCACTTCGAGTTCTACGGCCGTAGGAAGGCCATGAGCTCACCGCAGCAGAGCACTCTCGACCTTCCTACCGATGTGGAGGCTGTCATTCCATTTAGCAACGGTTTAGATTCCCATGCGGTTGCGGGACTGCTGGCACGCGAGATGGGCAGCAAACTCGTGCGTGTTCGGCTCGGATCGAAGCTGCGGGATACGGAGCCGATTTCCCGGCGGAGACAAGCATTTACGTCAGTCCCCTACCACGTGAATTCTGGGGAGCGAGCGTTCGTTGAATCGACCGCAAGGTCCCGAGGGTTCAAATTCGCCCTCATCAGCGGGCTCGCTGCGTACCTCGCAGGCGCTGGCACCATAATCGTCCCTGAGAGTGGACAGGGAGCGCTCGGGCCAACTCTGGTCCCGGTAGGTCAGTCTTACGAGGATTACCGCAGTCATCCACTCTTCACGGGACGCATGGAGGAATTTCTGGAGGCTCTTCTGGGGTATCGCGTCCGGTACAGCTTCCCACAGCTCTGGTACACGAAAGCCGAAACTCTGCGGAGGTTCGTTAATGAATGCGACGGAGATTCTTCCTGGTCCGCTACGTGGTCCTGCTGGCAACAAAATCGCCACGTCAGTGTCGAGCATAAGAAGCGGCAGTGCGGGATCTGCGCGGCCTGCATGCTTAGACGCCTGAGTGTACATGCGGCAGGACTTTGGGAACCAAAAGAAGCCTATGTGTGGGAAGACCTCGGCGCATCGACGTTCCCGGCCGGGGCCGCCGCCTCGTTCGGTAAAGAGAAAATCACTAGAGCCTTGCACGAATATGCGATTGCAGGGACGCTGCATTTGGATCATTTGGCTGGATTGCTGGACTCCGCGGCGAACGCTCGGATGATTGACCTAAACATCTTCCAGCTGAGCGGAGCGCTCAGCATTCAGGAATCGGACGTGCGCGCAAAGCTCCATCGCCTTTTGCGACAGCACGGCACGGAATGGAGAAGCTTCGTGATTTCACTCGGACAAAGTTCCTTTGTGGCTGAATGGGCCCAGGCGGGACGGCCATGACGCCATTTGAACAGATCGCTCCGGCAGAAATGGGAGAGCGTCTGCGGATCGCCCGCGACGGCGCGAAAATCACACAGGCACTGGCGGCGACTACTATTGGCGTCGCGAGGACAACGATTGTGGCAATCGAGAAGGGCGAACGTCGCGCGCGGATGACCGAGCTCCAGCAGCTGGCGAAGCTGTACGGCACTTCGGTAAACGGCCTGTTGCGCCTGGAATCCGTCCATGTTGACCTCGCGCCTCGTTTCCGCAAAGTGATCGGAAGCGCCGATGCTACTGCCGCTGCTGCCGCCGAATTGATGGCCGACCTCGCGAAAGCGGAGGTGGAGCTCGAAAATCTCTTAGGTGTCAAGCGTGCTAGGAATTATCCGCCCGAGCGTCCCCTCTTGCACGGTGATGTACGAGCGCAGGCTGAACAGGATGCGACGGAGTTACGGCAACGTCTTGGTCTCGGTATCGGCCCGGTGTCGGATATTGTGACGCTGCTCGAAATGGAATTGGGCATCCGGGTGTATGTCCGGAGATTTGACGGCCAGATTTCAGGTCTTTTCGCGTATGACGAGGCCCTCGGCGCATGCATGCTGTTGAATGCCAATCATCCCCGCGAACGCCGCACGCAGACCGCCGGCCATGAGACCGGCCATTTTATCTCTGCGCGGCGCGAACCCGAGATTCTTCACCTGGCCCAAACCGAGAACTCACGGGAGGAGCGTTATGCGAACGCCTTCGGTCGGGCGTTCCTGACGCCTGCGCGTGCAGTGATGCAGCAGTTTCAGGAGGTGACGGCAGGTTCGGACCGATTGACCCGCCGACACGTCATCATACTGGCACACTTCTTCAGCATTTCCAGGGAGGCAATGGTCCGCCGACTCGAAGAGCTCGGTTCAGTGAAGCCGGGCACGTGGGACTGGTTTCAGTCGAACGGCGGGATCACTGATGAGCAGGTTAGACAGGTTCTGGGCGACTTACAGGCACCCGACGCTTACAAGGCGGAGGCGGACCGTCCTACCACTTTGCGGCTGAACCTGCTGGCCGCGGAAGCACACCGGCAAGGGCTGTTGAGCGAGGGCCAGCTTGCCCGGCTCCTGCGTCTCGATCGCGTCGAATTGCGCGGAATTCTCAGCACCCAGGAGCTTGAAGGGGGTGAGGCCGATGGAGTCACGAATCTTCCCGACTGACCCATCCACCCCCGTGGTTGCCGACGCAAGCGCAGTGATAAATCTCATTGCGACGGGCTGTGCACCGACGATCATCTCGGCGCTCCCGAACCAGCTCGTCGTGGCGGATGTGATACCTGCCGAGCTTGAGAGTGGGCGCCGCCGCGGACGTAAAGACTCCGACGAACTGAGCAAACTCGTAGCCGGAGGCTTCGTCGAAATCGTCCACCTTGGCAACGCGGCTGTGAAGTATTTTGAAGAGCTCGTGATCGGCCCGGCAGCAGCGACGCTCGATGACGGCGAAGCAGCAACGATCGCTTATGCCCTGGAAAACGCAGGCGCAGTTCTCATCGATGAACGAAAAGCCACCCGCATGTGCGCTGAGCATTTTCCCGAGCTCTGCGTCGTGTGCACCGTAGACATTCTCATTCACCCTGAAGTACAAAGTCGTCTCGGTACGGAGACCTTGGCGGACGCCGTATTCAACGCGCTTCGCGACGGGCGAATGAGGGTATTTCCACATCATCTGGAGCGCGTGCTTAAATTGATCGGGCACCAGCGGGCAGCTCTGTGTCAGAGTCTGCCGAGATCGGCTAGGCTGTCGGCACCCACATCCTCGGAGCACAAGTCGTAAAGAGGTCAAAGATCGTGACAGACGTAAACAGCGGGATCTGCACCCAGTGTCTTTGAGCGGGCTGCTCGTCCGCTGGGCTACGTTTGGCACGTAATCCGACCCGCCAGTTCTCACGTGAGACGAATGATATCCCATCTTGTTACAATCCCCAGCAGCGCTTCCGAATCCTTCCCCCTTGCCGTGACGAGCACAGCCTCCAGCAGCTCGTTTGACACAAACAGCTCACTCACGTCATCCACCCGCATATCCCTCGCGACAAAGTGATAGTTTTTTCGCTTCTCTTCATTCTGAAGCACGTGCTTCACGCGGACGTCCCCCAGCTCGATCAGGGAGAGCTCCGTAGCCACGTGGTAAGCAAGCCAACGCGTGATCCCGTTTTCGGTGAGCAAGCCGCGGAACCGTTCGGCTTCGTACACGGGAAACTGTGAGTAGTCCCGTTCCTTAATTATTTTTAACACCCGCGCCAAATCGTCGTGAACGGTAACCGTCTCCACCTTGCGCTGGAATGTCGGTATGGCGCGAGCGGGCTTGGTCAAGTGATCGCGGCAAGCTCGCAGATCCCGGGCTGATGCGGGCGTGGGCACTGCGACGTAGCGGTAGGGCTCGATCTTGCCGTGAACGATTGCGTTGCGGACTTCGGCAATCGTCTTAAGCAGGTTGGCGTCGCGCCAGCCGGCGTGTTTATGCGCATATTCGTTCACTAGGTTTGTAAACGGCACTTGTTTGTCATAGCCTAGAGCCTTTCTGAGGAACTGATCTACCGCGTTATAATCAGCTTCGAACCGTTGAATTAGGTCGAGCTGGTCTTTGGACAGATCTGCATCATCTACCGCTAGCTTCGTTGTCACGCTCGAACCGCCTTTCGCTGCATTGCAGCAGCGCGATTCGGCAGAGGACAGGTGTCGCACAGGAGGGGTGCGCTTGGACCGAGCAGGTCATTTTAGAAGCGCCTCTTGAAGCAGGTCCTGCGAGTTCTTTCACGGCCGCGCGATGGGGACACCGCCTGATGTCCCTCACCGGCCTTTGCCTCGATTCGTATCTTTGCGAAATAGCCGCTCCTCGTTGATGGCGACCAGCTGCTCCTCACTTGGCTCTTTCGGTCGCGCACATCCAGCCGAGCCTCCGCTACTTTTTAGTCCAAGACCAGCCGTACTGCACCGAGCCGAACTCCGCAGGCAGCATCTTCGCCAACTGTTCCGTTACGCGTTTCCGCATCTCCACGGCGGTCTCGACGAGCGGAGTGATCTCGTCACGCGTGATCGTTTCCGGCGTGCGATGCGGGTGTAGGAGCTTCAAGAGCCCCGCCACAGTCTTTTTGATGGCATCGTGATTTCGGCCAGTCATGCCGCTCATATCGAGCCACGCTGCAACATGCGTCTGGAAGTTCCTTCTGCGCAGCTCAGAGAAGATCTCGGCCATGTAGTCGGTGAGAAAACCATATCCTATGGCGTAATTCTCTGGCTGGATTTTGGGCATTTCCCAGCCGGGGAGATACGCGTGGATGCGATCCAGGAATGCAGCATCCTGGAGTTCGAGGGGAAGAACGTCGAAGAGGTGACGATAGCGGGATTCGGGCTGTCGCCGCTCTAGGTCGGTGTCAATGTTCCCGCCAAGGACCACGGAGCATTGCGCGGAGAATTCTTGGTCGCCCCGTGTGAACTTGCCCGTCTGCATATAGTCCTTCAGAACGCTGACACTGGCCTCGACATCTTCGAACCTCGTATTTGCGATCTCGTCGAAAAAAACCACCTGTTTCAAACCGATGACCCCGAGCTTTCGGGTCGCTTTGTTGTAGAAGAGCGTGGCGGGGGTCGCCTTACCGCCGGAAACCACGAACGAGCGGTTCGACGTGTTGCGGAAGGTGTATGTCTTGCCAGTTTCCCGAGGACCGAGCTCGATCAGGTTGTAGTTCGCCTCGACGAAGGGCACTAGCCGGAGCAACATGAGCATCTTCACCCGCCGGCTGAACCGCGCGGGATTGAAGCCGATCGACTGAACGAGCAAATCAATCCATTCGTCTTCATCGAACAGCGGGCGCTTCTCGACATAGTCATCGAGGTCGAGACGCGTGAACTGAAGCGGTGTGAACTCTCGGATGTAGAAGGGGTACTTCCGGGACCTGATCTCGTAAGTCGCATCGTACTCGATCACCATGGTGCCCCAGGCGCCGCTAGTCATCAGAACATCTCGGTATTGCTCCAGGACTTTCGGCCCTACGCGCACAGTATTGTCTCCCAGCGCGGGGACATCGGCCCAGTAGTGATCTCGGGACTGGTCGAGGCGGACGGCGAGCTGTCCCAGCAGGGTGTACTCCCCGTTCTCTTTGATGCGACTCTTGATGAGTTCCTTCTTGGCACTCTCGGTGTAGTGTTCCGACAGGATCTTGTCGATTTTGCGCTGACCGGCTACCGGCGCAACAGCATCCACATAGCGGCTGACGAGATATTCCATCACATACCTCGGGAATTCCTTGTATGCCTCATTCCAACGGGTGAGCGGCTTCAGAATCACCCGATCGCCGAGATGCGCCAAAATCTTCTGGTTGAAGACGTCGGCCGGCAGCGAAGCGGTCGCAGGGGCTGTAGCCGAACCCGCGTTGGCCTCCAACGTCGCGTTCTGTTCGTTCACGTCTGCCATGTAATACCCTCGCCTGCTAAATGTCGTCGAATTCCTTGAGTGCATCCGTGGTCAGTCGCGTCTTCCTCGGTTTCACCTTGACGCCCACCGTGATAATCCCATCGAGAGCATCCCGCCAGCTGCCCGTCGTGTCGGTGTGCCGCAGTCGTAAAGTGACGGCGGTCAGCGTAGCCGTCGGATCGGGTGCGTGAGCGACCGTTTCACCGTAGTTTCCTGTGATTACCACCTTGGCACCGTATTTCGATCTTGGCAGCAGCCTCCCGCGGTAGGAGAGCGGCTCCTCGCCGAGGTTGCTTTCTGCTCGCAAGTCGATTTCAACCGGCACATTGCCGACGTTTTCCACCGCGCATGAAAACTCGGCCTGAGCATCCTCGTCAACGACCAGCGGCGCACTTGGAATTTCCACGAATTCAGCCCTAGCTTCCTTCTCAGTGACCCGTCTCAAGACCGCTGCGGGGATGACAACTTCGCTCAGCGAAAGGCCGCCGTGTTCGTAACGAGGAACATTCTTTGAGCCCTCGCGGCGGAACCAGGTGCGCCCGACTGTCACGAAGAAGTCGTTGGGGATGCCAGGGACTCGTACGGGGTCGCTCGCATTAGCAGGGCGAAATCCCCTCACGTACCGAAATCGGACGTCATCCTGAGGCGTGCCGCCGGCGGTCCTGACTTCGGCCTCCGTCACAACGACTGAGTCGCCCGCAAGAAGCTCGGCAAAACCGTGGTCGGAGGTTGCCAAAACCGTGTCTCCTGGGCGAACGCGCCGCAGGAGGTCGTCCAGGATTCCCCGCACGCCCTGCACCTTGTCTCCGAGGACTTCGATGCGGATCTTGTTGTTAAACTGGGCAAGGTCACCCCGAAAATCGTGACAGTCGTCTGAGATCGGGTAAATCAAGAGGTTGATCTCCTTTGCGTGCGTGTCCGCGAAGCCCATGGTCATGCGCGCTTTCGCAGTATCCGCTTCGGTTACAAAGCGCAATTTGCCGCGTTCTTGCTGGGTCAGTCCGAGATTGCGGGCCAGGAGCGTCTCCTCGTCCTTTGTTGGGTCTCCCTTGTAGCCTCGCCACTCAGAGGGAAGGCAGCCAGCAAAGAGGCTCGTTCGCGCCACTTGCGTGTAGCTCGGGAGAACCGCAAAACATGGACTGCCCTCTATGGCAAAATGCTCCGCAAGTATCGGTTGCAGAACCGCTTCCCAGGTATCAAATCGCATCCCATCGAAGAGAAGAATCCAGACCCGGCCATGCAAACCGCCTGCCTTCGCCGCCTCAACCGCCGGACCGATTCTCTCGCTGATCAGCCTGACCGCGCTGCGGTGCCCGCGCTCGAAAGACTCCGCGTCCTCCCGTACGAAGGCGGCAAGCTGCCGGTCCAACTCCTCAAGCCGTGCGCGGACGCGCCCCTTCAATGAGTGTGGGGAGGGGTTGAGATCATCTCCACTGCCGAAGAGGAAGTCAATTCCAGTATTCGCGATGTCAGCGTCCTCGAGTGCCTCGAGATGGTGGCGGGCCTGCGAAAGATCCATCTCCAGCCGATGGTGCGCCCTCTGGACGTACCAGTCCAAGACAGCGTCCGCGTGTTTGAACTGCGGAACTGGCATAGAAAGACGCTCTTCGATTTGCCGAACGACGATCAGCAACTGGATCGCAGACCGACACTCAAGCGCCCGCGCCGTGAGGCACTCAGAACGTTCCGACATCAAAGGGTGGTGCTCCAGTCGTCGCACCCAAGCCGTGTCGGGGGAGCCAGGTTTTTTTAAGAACTCGAGGATCGCGAGTCGCAGATGTTGCCTCAGAACTGCCGGGAAAATGCCGGGCAGAGCAATGAACTTGGCTAGGCTCTCCGCGGTTCGTTGCGTGGTCGGAAGGAGATCCATGACCCGTTGAAGACGCTTCGGCGTCAAGAACCTCTCGGCCAGTTCCTCGATGCGAGCCCATGTGCGCTTTTCTGCCGCGAGTTTCTTTGCGACGTGGAGAGTCAGCGGCTCCATTTCTGAAATGGCGAAGTCAGGCGAGAAAATCTGGAGTCCAGACATCTGATTCGCCGGGTTTTGGAGATTGAGATCAGCCGCGTACCTCCGCAACACAAGAATGGCGGCCATTTCCTCAGGTGCCGTCTCGATCCAAGGAAGATGCCCACGCACTTGCGGCCGCGCCGCCTCGCGGATTACGTCGAGCATGATCTCGCGGTCCTCTACCAGACCCTGGTGACCGAGCAGCAGGCGGAGTGCGTGTACGAGAAAGTCAGTAGGTTCCGTTTCGTCAGGCCACAGGTCGCCGAGAGTCAGTTCCGGATGTGAAGCGAGGATCAACATCGCGGACACCTGACCTCGCCCCCAATCGTCCGGCCTGCCCCATCTCTCCACCACCTTCCGAGCGGCCTCCGGCACGGATTGAAGCCGCGCGAGCAATACATCCTTGTGCCGACGGAGCTCCTGCGGCGGGAAATTGATCTTCGGGCAGAGACGCCAGAGGAAGGCCGGCAGCGAAAGGTCAAGGGGTTCCCCTCCCTCGTTCTTTGAAAGAATGTCTGCTACGTGTGACACATCGATCTTTCCGTCCGTCCCTTCCCCTCGCGTAAGCACGATGACGGTGGGTCCTGCAGCAAAGGCTTTCCGGAAGCGCAGGCGGAAGGCGAGGTCGTCCCCCCGGAACACGGCCACCTGCCACTGTCGCCCGGTCTTATCATTCACCGCGTTTCGGCCCAAAGAAAGTCCGGAAGCGGAAATGAGGCGGTCGGGATCAACAGCCAAGGCAACCCGCGAGTCCTTAGGGCGCCCCGCCAGCCAATCCGCAAAAAAGGTAACCGGATCCTGGGTCATTTGAGATCCACACTGTCGAAGAGGCTCGGGCCCTGGTTACGGGCGGTCTCAGCCTTCAACCTCTCGGCCTCATCCCTGACCGCCTTGGTCACCCGCTGAGAAGCGACGCGTGCCTGCTTCTCGGCGCGAGCGTACACTTGTGACGCCACGTTCTCGCGAAGGACGGTCTGAAAAAGGCGGCCTATAAGACGGTAACCGTTCTTTGCATCGAATCCTCGTATTGCCGGAAGGGCGGTCGTCTGATTCTCCTCGACTGCAATGCAGGCGTTGAACAGGACCTGTATCCAGTCGCACCGCTCGCTGTCTGTTGTCGTTCGGCGGAGAGCCCCGGCCACGAACCGCTCTGCATCGTGCACCACGCGAATGGACCGATCGTCATTCATGCGCTCACGCTCTTCTTGCGTTGGCTCGCGCCAGCGGTTGCTGTCGAGATCCCGCCAGAAGTTCTCGGCGAGCAGGTCCTCCAAAATGAGCGTTCGGGAGACGTCGGCTGGAAGCAAGCCGGTGGCCCGCATCCAGAGCGGCTTGAGTTCGCCGATAAGCATGGGCCGGGGGTGCAGTTTCTGCCGCAGCCATTCGATCGCTGTCAGTTCGTCAGCGACTGTAACTTCCTCGGCGAACAAGCCCTCAGTACTGTTGCTGCCCACGGTCTCGCCGCGCAGGTACCACCGCTGACCCACTTTACGGAAATAGCGCGCGCAGACGCGCTCGATGAACGGCAGGTTGAGCCGCACGACGCTCACGCCACGTGGGATAAGCGTGTTCATTAACATGCTGTTGATCGTCGCAGTCGTGCGATGCTCGTCGTTGTATTTCGCGGGGTCGGCCTTGATGCGCTCAGGCAGGGTCTGGAGGTGCGTGCGCACGGCGTCGACAACCTGCTGCTCCAGGTCGTGGTCCTCAGCCGGCATTTCAGCGCGGACAGCAGCAGGCTTGTGCAGGTTAAACAGCACGTCCTTGTCCACCACATCCTGAGTACCTTCCGCCCCCTGAAGCTGCTTGAACGTCTTTTGCTCCTTGTCAAGCAGGAGCATGTTTATGATTTCAAATCCCGCCGTACGAACTGCCCTCTTGATGACTTCGAAAACAGCCCCGTCTGAGTTATTAAACTCGACGGTCGCCCACCGGCCGGGCTTCAGCACGCGAAACATTTCCTTGAACGCAAGCGCCATCCCTTCTGCGTAGTCATCGAGCGTCCGAAAAACGTAGCCATCTCTCTTCCGTTGCTGCCTGGAACGCCGGTGGTACACCAGCTCTCGCGTCTGATCTGTGCACTCCCCAAGCCACGCTTCGTACAGCATGGAGGCGTCAGAGTAGAAGATGTTGCCGCCGAACGGTGGGTCAGTGAAAACGTAGTCCACAGAGGCGTCAGGTATCACAGGTAGATTCTCAGCGGAACCTTTGTGCACATAACAGCGTGTCGGGAATGACCCACGAGACTTGCCCAATTGCCCCAAACCCTGGCAGACTTGGCGGATCTTGGTCTCCAACTGCCTCATTATGTTGTCTTCAACCGTAATCGACCCAATATAGAGCAAGCCAGCGAGCGAACTGTTCCCACCCCGGCGGAACTTATAGCGGGTGGTCCGTTCGACGTGGCCAAATGCCGACGTAATAAGGAAGCGCAAAGGCATCACTAGCTTGCTGCCCGAGACCGTGGCCCAAAGCCGAGCCAGAGCTCGCAGGTTGCGACGTGTATAGAAGTCAGGAATCCGCGCGACTCCATGCTTCGTAACCCCCATGCTCATGAGTTCGCGGTAGGGGTAGATCTCCTTGTTGGGATACCAGTCCGCAATCGGTTCCTTCTCAAGCCCGGCCAAGTGTTCGAGTTCCTTGTGACTGATCCGTCGGTAATAACGGCGCTCCCGGCCTGAACCGCTTCGGAAGTCGATTGCGACAAACACAGGGACTGCACGAACGTAGTCGAGGTCGTACTTGGTCCATTTTTGCGAGCACCAAGGACATTGAAAGTCGTCACGGACACTTCCCGCAGGGTCATCGACGGCGACGTCCCAAAGAACGATCTCATGGCCACAACCCCTTGTGACTCTTTTCTTCTGAGTGATGGGATTCCCTACGTTCTTACCTCGTGCGCTAATCTTGCCCGTGGGTTCTTCAATCGTGACGAAGCCCTCACAGCGATAAACATCGGACCAAATCGTGTATTGAATCGCGGCCGGGATCCTGATCCATTTCTCGACCTTCGATGTGTCGAGGTCGTCCCAGACTTCCCGTGGCGGCAGTTCAGTCACGGGGTAGCCGAGCCGCGTCTCGACTTCCTCCTTTGTGAGCAACTCCCAAATGGGTTCATCATCGCCGAGCAACGTGCGGCTTGAGGTGCCGCCAGGGGGATTCTTGAGGCGGCCGGCCACGTCCGGAATGGACGGGTCGTAACGGCCCACGGCGGGTTCGTAGTGCTCGGTACCGTAGAGCCAGTCGAACTCTTTCTTGACGGCTGCCTTGATGCGCTCGAACTCTCGCATGAGTGAGTCGACATCGACAGGTGTGTTGTAGTTGTATGCGATGTGGCAAGCGGCAGGCGATAGGTCATTGAGGATGATGGCACGCTGGCCAAGGCGGTGTCTTAGCTCTGGAAATTGCTCCAGTATGTCGGCAGGGGGATTCGCGCACATTTGCGCGGCCACACCGGTCATCCCTGAGCCGCAGAAGGGATCAAGAACGAGATCGCCTGGTTCGGTGTAGTGAAGGATATAGGGAATGATCCCTCTGGGTGGCACCTTTGTGTGATAAGAATGGGCGTTGTAAATTGGGTCGTTCTTGCCTTCCTTGATGTCAGCGGCGAACGGCGGCCGATCGTAAGAGTCGGTCGTCACGTCGTACCGCTTCGCATGCTTCGCCACGAAGTCGCCCAGAGGGCCTTCGTCGGTCATCGTGGTCCTCCTGATGCACCGGCGGCGTCCGGTGGTCCGCCAGACTCGCTGCCAGGGGCGTCCAGCGTGAGGAAGACCCGGACGCGCTTGCCCGGCCCATGCTTCGTCCTGGCTTCGTCAATCATTTGCTTCAGGAGTCTTCCCAGCGTTGAAATCGACTCGTCAGCCAGGTTCGCGTCAATCGAACCCACCTGTTGGAGGATCGGACGCAGTGGTATTTGCACGTCCACTAGATTCTCGTCGTAGAGGAGCTTGCGGAGGAATGCCACAAGGTCATCGTTGAGCACCGAGGCGAGGCGACCGGCATGGCCAGTCCGGACTGTCTCCAGCAGCTCGCGCAGCTCCGATTGGCGCTGTTCATCCGCTGCCCTCGTTAGGATCCGGGCTATGGCGGCGTCCTTGAACCGATGGAATCGATCCTCCAGACCATCCGCGATTACCGCTTTCAGGCGGGAAAGCGCCTCGATTGGGGGCTTCTTGCCAGGCCGCCACTGGCACTTGGGACACAGGGGGTGCTTCCCGGAGACGTCTGGTTCAGGAGCGTCAGGACAGATTCGGAGCTCTCCTTTCAGTGTCTCGATCTGCGCCTTGATGGAAGCTGTGGCGACGATGGGTGGGCCCAACTCTGCGATGGCGTTCATCTGGACAAGCGCTCGCACCCTGGGGCGCTCGTCCTCAAGCGCATCGCGCAATTCCGCAACCGATTCATAGAAAGCCCGGTGCCCCTTACGGTAGGCCTGAACGTAGCCCTCCTTCCATCGCGCAAACGTTTCCTCACGCGCCGAAATCAGGGAGGGCTCTTTGAGGAGTGATTCGAGGTTTAGCGATCCGAGGAGCGCAACGCGGTCGCGCTCGAGCGCGCCGTCTACGTCACACGCGCCTGCAAGATACTCCACGAATTGGGCAATGAAGAAGGCTCGATCGCGTACATGTCGAGCCCGTTCGTATTGGGCAAATGCAGCAGCAAAAGCATCCTTGTCTGCGTAGCTCTCGCGAACCGTCGCATCGAATTCCTGGTAGCTGGCTGTCGAAGTGAGATTGCGGAAACGAGCGAACAGTTCTCGAAGATCACTGGGAACGGTCGTACCCAGCAATGACGCCAAGTCCGTCAGACTTCGCTCTACCTCCGGGATCTCCCCCTGGAGCTTCGCGAGGGTGGACAATAACGAATCGTTGCGGGCAACTTCGTCGTCCGGCGTTGCGGCAGGCTTGAGATCCTGGTCCAGAACCCGGGCGTACGGGAGAACCTCGTTCCATCCTTTGTGTACCGACTCGACCAGTCGAGAACCGAGCAGGGCCTTGTCAAGTTTCGCGTTCCAGTCGCACAACGACAGCGTGTGGGCCGTCAGCCTGTCACCCGGCAGCGGTCTCCCGTTGGCCATCGTAAACCCGCTGCCCGGCTTGAGCAGGAGCTCGAACCCGCCGCACTTTATAACCGCGAACACGTAAAGGCACACCATGGAATCGGTAAGTCCATAGGGGAGACGGCAGAGGCTCGCCTTCACGTCCGCGAGCGGAAGGTCGGATCGCCCGGTGATGGGCTGGCGAATTCTCACTATCGCCTGGGACGAGTCGGGGTTGAATACCGAGGGATTGGACTTCACTGCTAGCTCGAGGCCCACTGCGAAGTTCTGGACGGCATCCTTCTCCGCCTTGGCCGGTTCCTTGTGGAAGAGGCCCCCGAAGACTTTCTTCGCGTCTGTGTCGGTGAACTCCTTCTTCATGTCCTTGGGGCTGAAAAGCGGCGTGTCGTACGCCTTCTCCAACAACCGGCCGGCTAACTCCTCCTCGCGGCTCTTCGCGGATTTGAAGATCTCAAGAGCCGGAATTGCGTACCCCTTCAGCGTCAGCACCTTGCCTCGCCGGAATTCGTCGAGCTGGCACTTAAGAAGCGCCTTGACTGCCTCCCGGCGCTTGCCATCCGCATAATCGCGCAAGGCGCCCTGATTTGGTGCCGAACAGTTGCGCTTCATTTGTTCGGCCGCGATCAGGTCGGCGAGAGCCTCCCGCGTCTCCTCGGACAGTGCCTCGGCGCGGCAGACCGCGACGCGGGCGTCCTTTAATTGGCTCGCGATGTTGGCGTCGTCGGTACTTGCGGCCGCGGCGAGATAGACAATGCGGAAGTGCTGGTCGGGATTCTCGATTTCTCTCCCGAATTCCTCGCGCCAGTGGTCAGAGACGACGACCTCTCCGCCATACGAAACCCTATTCACCCGTCTGGTGGACGAGCCGGCCCGGTGGGGAAAGGCATAGGAGGCGGGCTTTCCTTCCTGGCGGTCGCGAGCTGACCTCTGATCTGGTGGTTGAAAATCGCAGAGGATGCCGCCATTAAGGCCGAGTTCCTGCTGGGCCTCGGGCGTAATGTCAGGCAACTGCCAGAATAAGGACTCTATCCACTTGGAATCTTGCGTCTTGAAGTTCTCCTTCGCCTTCTTCTTCAGCGGGGCAAAGTACTTTACGGGGGATTCTTGTGCGGCGGAAATTTCGTAGGAGTAGACCGTCACTTCCTTTCCGTCCCTGGTCTTTTTCTCCCCGCGAATTGGGAATCCACCGTCGACGAGTTTTTCGAGCAAGTGCTCGGCCTGTGCCGTTGATCCCACGGCTTCGTCGGCAAGCCACGCGGCTTCGGCGACTTCCTGAGCTGTCAGGCCGTCTCGCAGGTTCTCCGGGAGGCTGATCGACCACAGATACAGGGTTTCGAGGATGCGTTGCGCCTGCGCGCGCTCGTCACCGCCGAGATCCAACTCAGGAAGTTGATCAATTGCACCGCACAGGTTGCGGTAACCGTCTCGGTAGTGCTCGTGGTTCAGCCCCTTTTGCAGTTCGGGGCTGCCAATGATGTCGGAGATTGTGATCAGCCGCGAACCCTTGAGAAGCTCTAAATTTGCCAAGGTCTGCCAGGCCATGCGAATGGCAGAGCGCGCCGTCGGGAGGTTATGCTTCTCTGCGTTCTGCGTGATCCGCCGCATTACGTCGAAGCACCGTGGCTGGAAGGGGAAGATCGCTGTGAAGTAATCGAGGGAAACATTGGACTGTCGGATGAAGCGGTATTCCTTCCTGCAGTAATCGTAGTAGTCCTTGATGTCCGTCGTGGCGCCCTTGTTCAGGTCCCTGCAGCGGAACACGACGATCTCGCCGAAATCGGCCTTGTTTTTGTCGGCCAGGAGGTAGAGCGGGATGAAACGATCACCCTCGCCCCCACCCGAGAGCTTTTGGGGCATGTCTCCTTGGCTCGCGACAACGGTCACGATGTTCAGGTGCTGGGTCGGGAGGACGAACGCTAGCGTTTCGAGAATCTCCTCGTCTTCCGCATACGCAGCCGTGCCAGGGGTGTGGCGGTCCTGCCAGGACCGGAACTCGTCAACGACGAACAGCATGCCATCGTAGCCGCCGAGCTTTGTGATTTGCTCGTAGATGTGGGCGAAGCGCTCCTTGAACTTGCCACGAAGCCTTCCTTCTGGGAGGCGGGATCGTACAAGCTCTTGACCGAATTTCTTGACGCCAGACTTCTGGCGGAACTCCTCGGGCGAGCACTTGTGCTCCCGACGAAAGAAGTTCGCCACGCCGGCTTTCTCGTCATCGCTCGCCTCCTCGAGGTACCAGTGCGCGGCCAGCTCGGCGGAGGTGATCTTGACGTGGCCCTCTAACTCCGGGGCCAGCGTCCCGATGCTCTCTTGTATCTGCTCTTCGAATACTCTCATGAGGCTGTCGCTTCCTCCCGTTTCACCCATCCCGCGGAGAGAGAAGGCGACCGGGAACATCCTTGCCTTGGCCAGCACACCCTGGTACTCGGCCTTGAGCTCCTGATCCCGGACCACGTCCCACACCTCCTCCTCTCGCCACACCAGGAGATCGATCAGCGTGGCGAGGAAGTGCGTCTTGCCCGCGCCGTATTCCGCTTGGACCCAGAATCCCTGGCCTTTCTGATGCACGAGACACTCAAAGATCCGTTTGAAGTGGGAGCGCAGCGAAGGAGTGACCAAGTAGTTTGTGACTGTCTCCCGAGCCTTGTCCCGAGTGATTGCTTGCAGGAGGCTGGGGGTTGTCTGAGGCTCGGGCTTGACTGCTATGATCTTCGAGATTTCGCGGAAGGCCATGAGTTATATCTTCTCCCCGAGGACGTGCGTCACCATGTCGGGTCTTTGAAAGTATTTGAGGAGTCGGTCCGTGTCACAGATGACTTCATCCGGCCATGAATGCCGGGTTACGGGCCCATCAAGAAGGAGCACGACCATCGAGAAGTCACTGCAGAACCACTCGTAGAAGTCCCTCACGCCCGCATCATACCGCGCCAGCAATCCGACGGACTTCACGACGAGCACCGTCCGCTTCGAGGGGCCTACCTTGACCGAGCGAAGCCTGTCACGAAGCCCAGAGATGAGCTGGGCGCGCGTCTCCTCGTCGTCCATCGGCAATCGTTCCTCGTCGAAGACTTCCAAGAGATCCAAGGTCACGTAAGGGATGGGACCAATGGCGCCTAAGAGTTCTTTTTCGGACCCGATCCAGAGCACAACCTCTTTGTCCCATGTCCTCTGTCGAACGAGAGCGGAGAGCTCCGCGACTGGGTTCATAGGCGGGCCCTCCCCGCGAGAATCTCGTTCAATGTCAGGCAGGTCGTCACCTGCTCGAGCTGATCCGCAACGATATACTTGCTGAGGAGGCCCGCCTCCTCCCCGCCGTGCAGAACCGTGCGAACTGAGTCTTGTGACTTGAACCCGAGGTACTTCCAGAACGGGTTGGCGAAGAGGTTGCGCAGCTCCACGGTCCGTTGACCGTTGGGCGCGAAGATGTGATGAAGAAGAATGAAGAAGGACGTCTTACTCGGAATGACGGGATTCAGTCTGTCGGGCTTTCCTCGTGAACGAGCAAGAAAGCCGAGCTTCATGAGGTTGGTCTTGGCCCGCTCCTTAGTTTTTGATGGCACCCCATCGCCCAAGAGCTGCCGAAGAAAGCGATCGAGGTAGGCCGATGGGACGAGCATTCCCTCCTCCAGGGGGAAGAGCGCCTCAGACACGCAGGCGCCCATGATCGGCTCCGACTTGAGGTAAAGATAACGAAGGATATCCGTTTCGATGCTCTCGTCTTCGTATGCAGCCCAAACGCTGCGGGCAAGTCCCACCAATCCGTCCGCGAAGAACCAGCGCAGGACGGACTGGGCATATCGCGTCCGAGTTTCCAAGCTGTTCTGCCGAAAATGCGCCACGAGGCCATCTTGGAGAGCCTCAAGAGAGTCGAGATCGATCGACATCCTGACCGCAAGAAGACCTTCGGCGAGGAGCACGTCTTGGATTGTGCGGCGCCCCAGCTTGGTAGTTGGCTCCTCCGGTGTGCGCGGGTTTTCGGAGGCGGCAACGGCCGGCAGAGGCGTCGGATCATTTGGAGCCGCGTCGTGCCCTCGGGGCGCGAGATCATCGAGCCAGAGATGACCTTGCTCGGTCGTAGGACACTCGCCCGCGGGCTCTGCACGGGAGCTGTCTTTCTTGCTCATGGGGACACCACGGACAGGTTACCACCTTCGCGTCGACGGGTCGCTCGCGCCGCCTTCGCGGGTACCGACCCCGCCCTTGCGAACCCAATCGTCAACTTCCGCCCTCTTTAACTTCCAAAGCTTCCCGACCTTGTGGGCGGGAAGCCCCCTCCGATCAATCCATCGATAGATCGAGGTATTGACGACGCCGAGATACTCGGCGATCTCGTCCACGGACAACCAGCGGTCCTCAGTCATCGCTCTGTCCAATGAATGAGTTGCAATCCCCCACACGTCGCTAAACTGGACCAAAGTATATCAAAGTGCACGAGAGTCTACGAGAGAAGGTCGCTGTCACTCGCTAAAACGGCAAGCCTTGTGTTATCCGTGGCGGTTGTTATCGCGCGATGCGCGTATGATGACCTGCCCAATGATGGGCTTGAGCAATCGAACGATGCGAGCCGCTGGATGTCTCGTGACTACTCAACCAGACCCTGCAGGGTGGTGCTTCAAGTGGTCTTAAGTCTTTGTAATTCAACGAGGCCAGGAATTCCTGCGCGGGACAGGCACATTCAGGCGGCCCCGAATCGTCTGCCCACCAATTTGACACTCAGTTCTCACAAGCGTCGATCCGTGAAAAAACCTCGAGTGGCAAAAGCCGAGAATTTTGTTGACCTCCAGGTCTGCCGATCGCCGGAAGGCCGGGGAGCCGTAGACCGAAATGGACGGCTTACGTCACCTTGTGCTGGTAAGCGGGGATCTGGTGCTGAGATTGGTTGGGAACAGAGTGTCATCCGCTTGTGGTGCCTCAGGTCTCCAAGCCCACATTCCTTAGTCTTAAGTCTGTCATGCGTCAGCCTCCGTCGCAGAGATGTCGCATGGTGGTGGGAACCCTGTGTGCGGTCATGCCCGTTTGACAGCAGAGTCGAAACTGCCCCACATAAGACGTGGGGATTCCCGGACCAGACGCCTCCCTGTAGTGTTTTGGACAATTAGACCTGACAAACGCACGATCCAGAGATGACAGCCGCTGACCCGGCCGACGTCTCGGACTGCGCTAACCGAGAATCATCGTTTCAGCCAAAGCGCCACGCGGGACGCCGATGGAGGGACCCAACCGGACTCGTCCTGGCGACGCGAGGATTCGGAGGGATCATAATGCAGGAAGAACAAACGCAGATTCTTGACAGGCTGCCTTCGGCCATCAACGCTAGTCGGAATGGGCGTGGCGCGGCAAAGTCCCCGGCAGACCAGTGGGAAGTTCACTCGGATTTTGCAAGGCAGGCGCAGTCAGCATTTGAACCGATTCTTGACACTGAGGAAGCAGCAACCCTTCTTAAGATTCACCCCAAAACTCTTCAAAAGTTGGCCCGCAACGGTCGGATTCCAGGATTCCGCATCGGCAAGCTGTGGGGCTTCCGGGCATCGGCGTTGAATCGGTGGCTGGAAAACAAGCCGTCTCCGTGAGGCGCGAGCACTGCGGTCGACGTTGCTCCTCGACTTTCGCTGGGCGCCTCGGGTAATCTGTCGGCAGCCATCCGTGTCGCCTCGAACAAGGAGGAATGATGAGGCGCACGAGCTATCAGAAAGGCAGTCTAAAACTTGCAGATCGCCGAAGCGGAAAGGTTTGGGCGTTTCGATGGAGAGAGGTTCAATTAGACGGTTCCATCCGTCGAAAGAACATCGTCATTGGAACGTTGGAAGATTTCCCCAACGAGTCAGCCGCCCAGGCCGCCGTGGACGCGCTCCGTCTGGAAATCAACCGTCAAACCCCTCAACAGTTCATCAAGAATATCTGCGTGGAAACGCTTGTGAATCACTACCGCGAGCACGAGCTGCCGGACGTGTTCAGCAAAGGCAAGCCGGCTCCAAATGCAACGGGAGAGGAGCACAAGTCGTACGCCACGCAGGTCACCTACGACGGGTATCTCAGAAAGTGGATTCTCCCGCGGTGGCGCTCATATCGCCTGACCGAGGTCAAGGCCGTCGATGTCGAGAAATGGCTGAAAACGCTTGCTCTCGCAAAGGGCAGCAAAGCCAAAATCAGGAACATCATGAGCGCGCTTTACTCCCACGCAATCCGGTGGGAGTGGGCGGAAAGGAATCCGATCACCAGCGTACGACAAAGCTCAAAGCGGCAGAAGGTTCCGGATGTGCTCACTCCGGAGGAGATCGCAGCAATTCTCGAAGAACTGTCGGATCCACTGCGTACGATGGTCGAACTGGACGCCTTCACGGGCCTGCGGCGGGGCGAACTCATTGGGCTGCGGTGGGAAGACATCGATTACAGGGATCACGTGTTACACGTTCGCAGATCAGTGGTTGCCATGGTGGAGGGTGTGCCGAAGACGGAGGCTTCCCAAAAGGATGTTCCGTTGGACGCACAACTCGCCGAGTCACTGTCGGAATGGAAGCAGGGTTCCCCTTACACTGCCCCCGGCGACTGGGTGTTTGCCTCACCGCACAAGAAGGGCAGGCAGCCGTACTGGCCGGGGACGCTTTGGCGCTACTACGGCAGGCCTGCGGTGAAGCGGGCCGGGGTGAACAAGCACGTCTCATATCACACGTTTCGACACACCTTCGGAACGCTCCTCAATGCCAACGGGGAAAATGCGAAAGTCGTGCAAGAGCTTCTGCGCCACGCCAGTATGAAGGTCACCACCGACGTCTACATGCAGGCGGTCAGTCCCCAGAAGCGCGAAGCGCAGAGCAAGCTGGTTCGGATGGTCCTGAAGAAAGCGGCCTCTCAGGGCTAAGTGGACCATATTGGACCATAACCCCAAACGAGCAATTGCCGGAAATCCTTTCGAATGTTGGCGTCCCCGGCGGGATTCGAACCCGCGTTACCGCCGTGAAAGGGCGATGTCCTAGGCCGGGCTAGACGACGGGGACGTTTCTTTTTCAGGCGATTTCGACCCTGCGCGTTGATGCGAGGACGGAAGTTCGCGCTGACTGCGCACTTGTTTATTCTACCTCAGCGCAACCTGCCAGACCAGTACGTCGCTTGCGATCGCGAGGGTAGCGAAGACGCTATTTCCGCCGTCCCCGCCGCTTTTCCCAGGCTCGCGTCACCGCAGGCATCCCATTCGACTGTTCAGAGGCTAATCTGTTGAATTCATTCAGAAAATAGAGTTTTCCGATTTTCTCACTTTTTGCCATTGTTCCATTCGGAGGTGGCACGCTTGCAGCGTGCCGGGACGGACTCTACAACGAGCAACCAGGTGGGGTGCCGTTCAGGAAATGGACTGCTCTCCTCCCAACCCTTGGCGATCTAGCCTACATTTAAAGATCAACCGTGCTTTGCTGCGGGCGAATCGAGGGGGCCCCCGATTTTCCGGAAAACGAACCCGAGAAGTCATTAAAAACAAAAGAACATGCTCGAGAAAACGAACCCAAACGAACCTAGACCAGCCAGGGGCGCCGCCCGCGAGTGGAGGCAATACCCAGTGGCGAGATCGCAGGCGAATGGTATACTGCGGCTCTGGTGAGGTCCCCAACACCATGGATTCATTAGTGATCGGCGTTGACGTCGGCGGCACCAAGGTCGCAGGCGGGCTTGTGACGATGAAGGGCCGTCTGGTGAGTTCTCTAACCGTGCCGACGCGCGCCGCCAAAGGATTCGCCACCAGCTTCGGGCAGGTTGTGCGCCTGATTTCCCGGCTGATCGACCGCGCTGGCGGCATGCATCGCGTTGCAGGAATCGGCTTGTGCGCGCCGGGTCCGCTCGACACGAAGGCCGGCATCATCATCAACGCTCCCAATATTCCCGGCTGGCAGAAGGTCCCGCTGGCGGCGAATCTCGGCAAGGAGTTCCATCTGCCCGTCAAGGTAGAAAATGACGCAAATGCCGCGGCCCTGGCCGAAGTGCTCTTCGGAGCCGCTGCCGGCTACCGGCACGTGTTCTACGTCACCGTCTCCACCGGGATCGGAACCGGCATCATCATCAATCGACGGATCTATCACGGCAAGAATGGCGCGGCGGGCGAAGGCGGACACGTTTCGATCGATCCGCAGAGCCCGTATCGCTGCGGCTGCGGTGCGCTGGGACACATTGAGGCTCTGGCTTCGGGACCGGCGATGGCACGGCGCGCGCGCGTGTTTCTGGAAGAGGAACACACCACCTCGAGCCGCCTGCGCGAACTGACGCGGGGCAATCTCAGCCACATCACGCCGGAGATGATCGAGACCGCGGCGCGTGACGGCGATAAGGTCGCGCAGAAAGTGATCGACGATACCGGATTTTATTTGGGCGTCTGGCTGGCGGGCATGATCACCCTGCTCGACCCGGAGGCGATCGTCATGGGTGGCGGCGTTTCGCGCATCGGCAAGCCGCTGTTCAAGCAGATCCGCAAGACCCTCCTGCGTTACACGCTGAATCCCGGCCTGGCGCGGAGCACTCCGCTGCTTCCCGCCAAGCTGCAGAAGCTGGTCGGTGTTTACGGAGCGGCGAGCCTGTTCCTGCCAGCGGGTGAAGAGATGGAGCTCGGCTATTAGCGGGGCGGCAATCGGTAACAGGTCAGTTTGACGTGACACGGCCCATCTTGGCCGTGCCCATTCACGGGCGCGACGCCCGTGCCACGTCAAGATAAGTCATTGCCGCAAGCCCGTCTGACTTAACGAAAGGCCGGTTTACACGCTAAGATGGATGTTAACGCTGTCATCGTTTCTTCTCTGACCCCTTGGGGTTCGCAGGGAACAGCCGCGCCGGCTCGTGACAGCGGTCGCTCAAGGATTCCCGTGAATACGGCACGACATCACGCCCTGCTTCGCGACGTTTACTACACGAACGATCGCACCAAGCACTTCGAGTTCGAGACCGAGAACGGCAGCCGGTTCGAATTCCGCCCCGGCCAGTACATCAACGTGGATTTCAACCTCAACGGTGAACGACTGGCGCGGGCCTACTCGGTCGCTTCCTCGCCGCACTACGACAGCCGGTTCGATCTGTGCCTCAACATCGTGCTCGGCGGGCACGTTTCGCCGTCGGTTTTCGACCTGAAGCCCGGCGACCAGATCGAGTTCCACGGTCCCTTCGGACAATTCGTGCTGCGCGAGCCGCCCGATCCCGTCAGCGCCTTCATCGCCACCGGCACCGGCATTGCGCCGCTGCGATCCATGGTGCAGTACCTGTTTCAGAAACCCTGCCCGTCCGAAGTGTGGCTGATCTTCGGCGTGCGCGAGGAAGCGGACATTCTTTACCGCGACGAATTCGAGCAACTCGCGCGCGAGCATCCCAATTTTCATTTCATTCCCACGCTGAGCCGCCCCGGAGCGGACTGGAAGGGACACACGGGCTACGTCCAGAAGCAGATCGCGCTTTACCTGCGCGACAAGCACGGATTCCACGCCTACGTTTGCGGCCTTAAGAAGATGGTCAACGACGTCCGGCAGCAACTGCGCCACATGGGTTACAGCGCCAAGGCGCTCAGTTGTGAGAAGTACGATTAGGCGTTGCTCACGGCCGGCCTGCTTCTTAATGCGGGCTAAGTGTTCAGCCGTCGACCTGATATTAACCCCTTGACATCGCCTGAATTCCAGATCGTTACGCGCAATCAAATCAGCCTGATGGAAACCGCGGCGCTGGCCGAGCTTCCGTGGCTCATCCATGGATTCAGCCTGCGCTACGCGCGCTGCGGATCACTAGACAATTTGCCCCAACCGCGCTCACGCGAGTTTAACCTGGGCTTTACCGCGAACAGTCGCCGTGGCGAGGTGGAGAGGAATCGCCGAATGTTCCTCCGTGCCCTCGACGGCACTGCGAGAGCCGCCAGCGTTCACCAGATCCACTCTGCCACGTTGTGGAAAGTCGCTCGCGCGAGTAATCGCAAAGCGCGCGCCTCGTCGGAGCGCCCACCGACCGCACCGATGCTGGAGTATCGTCCTGCCGGCCACGCTCTGCCCGTTCAGCAGGGCACCAAGGCCGAGCATGCCGGCGACGCTCTCATCACATCCGAATCCGGGGTTCTGCTTACGATTCGGATTGCGGATTGTCTGCCATTGCTGATCGCCGATCGCCGGCTTCGCGTGATCGCTGCGATACACGCGGGCTGGCGCGGCACCCTGGCGCGGGTGATCGAGAAGGCCGTGGGCGAGATGCGGCGCGCCTTCGGTTCGTGTCCTCAGGATCTCGTTGCCGCGCTCGGGCCGGCGATCGGCCGGTGCTGCTACGAGGTCGGCGACGAAGTCGTCGATGCCTTCCAGGGCCAATTCAAGGAGAGCGACTCGTTCTTTCACAAGCCGGTTTCCGAGGCCGAATCGCAAAGATCGGAATTGCGTTACAGACTTTTGTTCCACACGCAGGCTCCGCCGGGACACCGCCGCGAACCGCACGGTCTGCATCTCGACCTGGCCGCAGTGGCGCGCGCGCAGCTCCGCGAGTCTGGCTTGAAAGCTTCGGCGATTCACGCTTCGGCATGCTGCACCTGTTGTAATCCGGAGTTGTTCTTCTCTCATCGTCGTGACGCCGGACTCGCGGGGAGGATGATGGCGGCGATCGGGATTAGGGGTTAGCTAGGACTTTAGCTGCTAGCCTAGTCACCATCCCCTGTCACTAGCCCCTGCCTTCCAAGCTCAGCTGCCCGCACGCTGCCATGATGTCCTGACCTCGCGAGATGCGAATGAATGCGGGCACGCCACGCTCGCGGAGCACCTTCTGGAAGGAGCAAACGCGCTCCATAGGAGAAGGGCGATACGGAAGCGACGCGCCGCCGTTGTACGGGATGAGATTCACGCGCGACGGGAGCCGATCGAGCAGGGCGGCCACGCGCGTGGCGTCTGCGTCGGTATCATTCACGGCGTCCAGCATGACGTATTCGAAGGTCAGCCGCTCGCGCGGGCGGAGCGGATAAGCGCGGCACGCTTCCATGAGCGTCTGCAGCGGATACTTGCGATTGATCGGCATCAGCACGTCGCGCTGCTCGTCATTGGAAGCGTTCAGCGAAACGGCGAGCTTCGGCCGGACCGTTTCGCGGGCGAGATCGTAGATGCGCGGCACGATGCCGGCAGTGGAAATCGTGATCCGCCGCAGCGGAATCGCGCAGCCTTCCGAATCCGCCAGAATGCCGACGGCAGCCATCACCGCCCGCAAATTCAGCAGCGGCTCGCCCTGTCCCATAAAGACGATGTTCACACGCGGCGGCGACTTCGCGGCGGTCCCGGATTTGCCTTCCGTGCGATCGCTGCGGGCGGTTCGGACCGTTCGCGCCCACAAAGCTCGCTCCCGTGCGATCGTCAGAACCTGCCCCACGATCTCGCCCGGCGTGAGGTTCCGCCGCGCACCGAGCAATCCTGTGAAGCAAAAGGCGCAACCCACAGCGCAGCCCACCTGCGACGAAATACAGAGCGTGGTGCGCGGCTCTTCAATTTCGACTGCCAGGTCTCGGTTGTTTTCGCGCGGGCCCTGGTTCGCCGTGAGGACCGACTCTGCTTGGCCAGCGTGCGCGGCAGCGGATCGTAGTTCCCTGCCCGACGGAGTCGCGACGGCGCGGCCGTTGCGCTGCTCGGATCGCCATGGCATGTACACCGCCTCGACCGACTCGCCATCCGCGAGACCCAACAGATAGCGGACCGACTGGTCGCGCGAGGTGATCTCGCGCAACACGACGGGGTAAGCAATCTCGTATCGACCGGCGATCTCCTGGCGCAGGGCGCGATCGAATGTGGTGAAGTCGTCAGGATACTGCAGCAGCCGGCGATAAAGACCGTGATAGAGTTGCCGTCCACGGTAGCGCGGCTGTCCGAGGTCCAGCGCCACGTCTTCGAACTCGGGACGCGTCAGGCCGACCAGATTGGGGCGAACTGTGGGCATAGCAGGTTCTCGAGCAAATCGTAACACGGGGCAAGTAGCGGCAGGTTGATGCTGCTACAGCCTGTTCAGATGGCCAACCCGACACTTTCAAAGCAGGATCGGAACTCAAAGCGTTTAGAATCATCGTTTCGATGGTTTTCGTCGAAATGGTGTGGCTTTGCTACTCGCTTTTCGCTCTACTGGCCTTCCCAACTTATAGTGATGGCGAACGGCTCGTAGCGCGGGCATCTTGCCCGCTGTGGGGCGGGCGTCCCGCACGCGCGACGACTGAGGCGAGACGCCTCAACGGCAGCGGCCGAGGACGGCCGCGCTACGCCGGCAACCCATGCCTATATTTTGCGAACCTCAATAAGGCGAGGCTGTGGTGATGTCAGTTGGTGCGGAGCGCAGCCATGGGCTCGACCTTCGAAGCTCGTCGTGCCGGAAGATATCCGGCGAGCAGGGCGACGGCGCCGAGCAGGATCAGCATCCCCACAAACGTCACCGGATCCGTTGGAGCCGTCCGGAACAGCAGAGATGCAATCACGCGCGCGACTGCCAGTGAAGCCACGACTCCAATGCCGATGCCGGCGAGGGCAAGCCGCAGAGTCCTCCAGATCACATCGAGCTGCACGCGGGTTTCGGTCGCGCCCAGAGCCATGCGGATGCCGATCTCCTGAGTCTGCCGCGTGACCGAATATGAGACCACGCCATAAATTCCCAGCGATGCCAGAAGCAGTCCCAGGCCGGCAAAGATTCCCACCAGCAACACGAAGAAGCGCCTTGGAGAAGTCGCGTGGTCCACCAGCCCCTGGATGGGCTTGAATTCCGTCGCCGGCTGTCCGGGATTGATCTCGCGCAGCGCCCTCATCACGCTGGTTGCGAGCGCGCTCGGAGGGAGTTTCGAGCGCACCACGAGATTGCAGCCTTCCGGGCCGAACTGTTGGGTGGCGGGCAGGTACATCTGCGCTCCAGCGTTGTCCTCTACGCTGCTTTCGCGGACATCGGCGATCACACCGATCACCTGCGCATGCTGTCCGCCGGCGATGGCCGTGCGCCCGATCGCGTCCTGGCCCGGCCACAGCTTCCGCGCCACCGTCTGATCGAGGACGACCACGCTTCTGTTGCCGGCGAGATCCTCCCAGCCGATGTCGCGGCCTTCCACGAGGCGCATCCCCATCGCCTTCAGATAGCCGGGCGACACGATGTAGACGAATACGCCAATGAAATCGCGTTCGGTGGGCTTCTGCTGGCCCTTGGCGGCGATCCCCCAACTTCGGTTGCGGCTCATGGGCAGGTTGTCAGAGATGCCGGCCGCCTCCACGCCCGGAATTGTCAGACTGCGGCTCACCACGTCCTGCCAGATCGCGACCCGCTTCGCCGGATTTCCTCCGTCGTCATAGTCAACGCTGATCGCGGCCGCGCGGCTGGGCTCAAAGCCGAGGTCGACGTCCAGAACGCGGAGAAAGCTGCGAAGCAACAAGCCCGCGCCCACCAGAAGCACGCAGGCGAGAGCGACCTCCGTGATCACCAATGACGAGCGCGTGCGCTCGTGTTTTCTGCCATCGCTGGCTCCAAGCCCGCCGTCCTTCAATACCTCCTGCAGATTGCCGCTCGAGATGCGCAGCCCCGGCGCCGATCCAAAGAGAACCGCGGCGCCCACGGCGATCAACAGCGTCCATGCCAGTACCGTCCCGTCCACGCGCACCATGCTGAGCAGCGGCAGCGCAATCGATCCCTGATGGGCCAGATACGAGACGATGAGCCAGGCAAATCCCAACCCTACGGCCGCCCCGGCGAGGGCCAGCACCAGGCTCTCCGTCAGCAACTGACGCACAAGACGGCTGCGGCTTGCTCCCAAAGCGCGCCGCATCGCAAATTCCCTGCTGCGCGCCGCAGCGCGAGCCAGCAGCAAATTCGACAGATTCACGCAGACAATCAACAGAATCAGCCCAACAGCGCACCACAGCACGATCAGCGACCGCCTCAGCTTGCCGCTGACGTATCCTTTCAATTCCGTAAGCTGGCCGGTGTAGCCCTTCCCGTACTCAGGATGGTGATGCTCGAAATAGAGCTCCGGAAAAAGTTGATCGGCATCGCTTTGGGCCTGGGCCAGAGTCACCCCCGATTTGAGCCGGCCGACCAAGGCGAGGTCGTTCCCGTCCTCGCGGAAGTCATCCATGATGTAAGGTGCGAAAAGATCAACCTTGGCCCCCGGTGAAAAGATAGAGCCAAAATCGAAGGTGTTGGGCAACACTCCGATAACGATCGCCGACGAATTGCTCTGCGAGAGGGAGGCGAGGTCGAAACTCGAAAGGTTGATCGCGCGCCCGACGATGCTGCGATCGCCGCCAAACTGCCGTTTCCAGAACGGGTAGCTTAACAAGATGACCGGCTGGGCATGTTGAACGAATTCCCCAGACCTGAACAACCGCCCGAGCGTTGGCGCGACCCCGAGTGTCTGGAAGAAGCCCTCTGCCACCAGGAGTCCTGTCACGGGCACCGGCTGGCCCTTTCCAACAAGCTTAAAATTGTCAGGACCAGTGAAAGCGAAATAGCCGCTGACGGACTCGAAGGAACGGTTCTGTTGCTGGAAGTCCTGAGTTGCGTCCGCGGTATACGTCTTGCTCGATTCGCCGGACTTAGGGTCCTTCTCCACAATCCGCACCAGGCGCTGCGCCTCGTGGAACGGCAGCGGGCGCAGCAGAATCGTATTCACGACGCTGAAGACAGCAACGTTTGCGCCGATGCCGAGCGCAAGAATCAGCACGGCGACCGTTGTGAAGCCACACTCGCGCTTCAAGGTGCGGAAGGTAAAACGCAAGTCCTGCATCAGGACGTCGAGCCAGGGCAATCCGCGCGATTCGCGGTGCTGCTCGCGCGCCTGCGCTACACCGCCAAATCTGACAAGCGCGTAGCGGCGGGCCTCCTTCACGGACATGCCGCTGGCAATGTTCTCTTCGACCGCCATCTCGAGATGGGTGGACATCTCCTGGCTGAGTTCTTGATCGAGCGGATCCCCTCGGAAGAACGATCGTATATGGTTGAACGCTTCCTGGAGAAAGTGCCTCACTGTTCACCTCCGCGGCTTTGCCGAGCGAGAACCATCACATCCAGCGTTCTTGAAACAGATCGATTTTGCACTGGACGATTTCGCCCCCCCTGTGGCGATACCACAGAATTATGGCACAATACATGTGGTACTACCACAGGAAATCGACGACCGGTTGAGTACCGAGCCGGCAATTAATGAGGACTACAGAATTGAGGTGACAGAGCGGTTTAGACCTGACCGTCACCCCCGCTTTGCGGTCCACCCTCCCCCCTGGGGAGTCCGTGTGAAAACTCGTATCCGGCGACCCCCGGCTCGGGACCCCGCCTTCGCGGGGATGACGTCGCTGGAATTAGAGGCATGTCCGGCGAATGTCATTCCCGCGGAAGCGCGAATCTACGAGTTTTCACACAGACTCCCAAGAGGAGAGGGTTACTTCCCATCGGGCGAGAACGCGAGCAGGATGCCGCCCGCCATGCCCGCATTAATCGTATAGCCGGAGACGACGAACACCATTCCGCCGGCCACCACTGTTCCGGCGTAATTGATCGATCCTCCGTGAGCTTTCACGCCGTTGGCGGTCGGAAATTCCCGCGCGGTGTCGAAGTCCCAAACGACGGAACCATCGAGCGCGTCGTAGGCCCGGATGTGACCGTCGAGCGATCCGGAGAAAACGACGCCTGGGATTGCCGTGGCGGGAGCTTGCTGCGAGGCACTGCATCCCGGCCTGTCGAGGCAGGCAGGCACCGGAGGCGCCGCAGACCATATCTTCTTTCCGGTGGCGATATCGAGAGCGAACAGGCCGCCGCCTGCTTTGCGGTCCGGGCGCCAGTCGGACAGAGGAAAGTAGACGAGCCCGTCGACGGCGGCGCCACCAAACTCGATGCCGCCGAGGGCGCCACCCTGGCCGATGCGCGATTCCCAAACCGTTCTGCCGCGATCGTCCGGATCAAGGGCATAAGCGACGCCCGACTTTTGGCCGGCAAGCAACAGCTGCTTTCCACCTTTCGTGGCCGACAGAATCGGCGACGCGCCCAAGTCAAGGTCCGCGCCCGGGTCTTTCGGACAGTTGGATTTGTCCGAAGTGTAGCACCCGATGTTGGTTCGATCCTGGGCAGTGAGCTGCTTCACCCATAAGACCTTTCCGGTCGCAAGGTCGAAAGCCATCACCGCGTCGCTGGTTGACGTACCGGGCTCGGAATAGTTATTGCCCGTGGCCACGTAGAGGGCATGGCGTGCGGGATCGATGGTTGGAGAGCTCCAGATGGCCGCACCGGAAGGGCCCAGCATCCCTACGCCCGCCTTATTGGCGGAAGTCGGTTGCGGAGTCGAGTCAATCGTGTAGCTCTTCCAGACAACACTCCCGGCTTTCGCGTCCAGGGCGACGACGCTACCGCGGAAGCTGCAACATGGATACTTCGAGTTCGCCGCGCCCAGCTCCTCGGCCGAGGCTACCGGTACATAGAGCCTGCCGGCATAGAGCTTGGGCGCGCCGCTAATGACGGCCCAGGGATGCTGGTCCAGATCGGCCTTCCACACCAGGCCGCCGTTGGCCGTATCGATGGCATACGCCCGCCCTTGCTCATCGCCAAAGAACGCCTCGGTACCGTCGTCGCTGACGGTGATGGCGGTGCGCGCCGGCGCCGCGGGCAAGAACGTCCAGTAGACACAGCCCGAATGCATTTCGAGCGAATAGATTCGGCCATCACCGCCAGCCACAAAAATCCGGTCGCCGATAATCGTCGGCGGCCCTCCACCGCTCGTCGCCCCGGAATAGCCGAAGGCCCACTTCAGCTTCAGGCCGGCCAGTTGGGATTTGCCGATTCCGGCCCGGTCCGCCGGTTGAAGGCGGCTGTTCGCGAGGTCAACGCCCCAACCATTCCAGAGCGGCGAGTTGATCATGGGTCTCGCGCCTGCTCCGCAATTGTTCGCCTGACCTGGCGGCTGAGCCGTTTCCGGCCTGCCGAGATAATCGGCGACAGCGACTCGCTGCTCGTGCGACATCCCGGCTCCCACGGCGCGCATCTTGCCCGTTTCGAGCGCACCCAGAATCGCCGTCTGCGTCATAAGCCGGAGAGTGTCCGGCCACGGGGCGCGCGCCGCATTGAACGGCGTGTGACAAGACGCGCATCGCGATCGGAAAAGTGCAGCGCCATTCTGTTCGGAGTTCACCTGCACAGCCGCCAGCGGGAGGAACCAGACCCACAGCAAAATCAAGAGGACTGCCGTGGGCGGCGCCATTCTGACGGCACGAGTCCTTGAATTTCGATCAGGGTTTTCCGGTGAGTGCACTATCGTCCCCCTCCGATGCAAAACAACCTGCTTCCGTCTGAGACTATGGTGGTGTCTTGGTTTTGTGGCACGCTTCCCGGCGTGCTTTGGGCACAACGCAGGCACGATGCCTGCACCACAAACTGAGACACTAACGAGATTATACGGAACTTGACACAACGCCGCCGGCTCCATGATCCTAATCCGTCCGGACGGACGAGCGTCCGTTGACCTAGCCGATGAGTCGTCGACCCGATCCTGTTCTCGCCGGGCGCCGCCGCGAAGCGCTGATCAAGGCGGGCTACGCCGAAATTCTCGAAAGAGGCGTGCCTAACCTGACCATTGACGGCGTGGTGGCACGCGCGCAGACCAGCAAAGGCGGAGCGCTCTATTATTTTTCCACTCGCGACGATCTGCTTTACGCCATCCTCGACTGGCTGCTCGCCGAGTTGAATCGCACCTTGGACGACATCGCGAAGAGCGACGCCCCGCCGCGGGCGCAACTCAGTTCCGAAATCGAGGTCCTCTTCCACAGCGCCGAGGTGAATCGCAAGCTCTACCGGGTGCTCTTCGACTACGTCGCTCTGGCCTCACGGACCGATCGGTACCGGGAGCTGCTAAACCAATTCTTCGCGGCGTGTGCTCGTCGTGACGCCGAGATGATCGAGGAAGGTATCCGGCGGCGTGAATTTCGCCGCGTCGATCCGGCGGCTGCCGCCAGTACGCTACGAGCCCTCGTCGACGGCTACTGCGTGCAATGGCTGATGGGTCCCGACGATGCGCCCCTCGAAACCTATCGCGAGCGCTGCAAGGCGGTGTTCAGCAGCTATCTGCGGATCGTGTAGTGCCGGCGAATGCTTCGTAGCGCGGGCATCTTGCCCGCTGCGGCGCGGGCGTCCCGCCCAAGCAAGAACTGAGACGAGACGGCTCAGCGGGCGAGCCAGCGGTGCTGCGTCGGCGGGATGACGGAATGCACGCACACGTTATGATTCAACGCGCGGCCGAAATCCTCTTCTTCACTCTACTGGCAGCCGGGATCCCGCTGATCAGTTGGCTGCCGATGCGCGATCCGCAGATTTGGACGCTGCCGCGTCGCAGCTTGTACGCGTCAGCCGCGCTCTCAGAGTGGATCTTCGTGTTGCTGGGCCTCGTAGCGGTGAAACTGGCGGGCGTGCAGTTGCATGAGGTGGGACTGCGCGACGTCGCGATGCCGGCCTTTACGTTTTGGACGCTGGTGCTGGCGGCGGCTTCGGCAGCCGGTCTCGGCCTGCTGCTCCTGCTCGAACAGCGAGGTCTCTGGCCGGACGAGCCCGAGCGCGTCTATCTGCTGATTCCGCGGACTCCGGCGGAAAAAGCATGGGCGTTGCTTATCGTCGCACCCACGGCGGCTCTTGCGGAAGAGTTCCTTTATCGCGGGTACCTGCTCACAGTGATCGCCCGCGCTCTTCATTCCGTTGGATGGGCGTGGGCGCTTTCTTCAGTCGCTTTCGGCCTGGCTCACCTTTATCAGCGCCCGAGCGGCATGATCAGGGCTGCGGCGCTCGGCGCGCTGCTCGGCTGGCCGGTCGTGCGGACCGGAAGCCTGTATCCTTCGATCGCGGCGCACTTCCTGATCGATGCGGCCGCGTTTGGGTGGCTTGGCCCGAGAATGCTGAAATCGGAAGCGATGTAGCTCGGCCTCGTCGGACAGAAGATTCCGGCGTTAGCCGGTGGCGCGAGTTCTCTCTATCCATACGGAGGTACAGTCACATGCCGCTGATTTGGAGACGGTTTTCGGCGCAAGGGGCCTCTTACCCCAGAGAGCACGGAGAACACAGAGTGCGACCCTCCGTGACCTCTGTATCCTCTGTGGTGAAATATGCTTTTGAAGTCCCGCTCGCCAATCGTCTGCTAGGTTTCATCTCCGCTGCGGCCCTGCTGCTATACATGCTGACGCCGTCCGCCTACGCTCAATTCGGCGCGACGACGTCTGACGAGGCCGGCGCGCCCGCCGATCAGGTGGTCGCCATCCGGGCTGGACACCTTTTCGACAGCCGAAAAGGCAGCATGCTGACTGACCAGGTGATCGTGGTGCGAGGCGACCGCATCGTCGAGACAGGTCCAGGCGGCGACATACAGATTCCGGCCGGCGCTCAGGTGATCGATCTCAGCCACGCCACGGTCCTGCCCGGGCTGATTGATGCTCACACCCACATCTTTCTCACAGGTGAGTCGCACGGCCGATACGAAGAACAGCTGCTCAAGGAGTCCTGGCAGTACCGCACCATCGAGGCGGTGCTCAACGCCAGGCGCGACCTGATGGCCGGATTCACTTCGATGCGCGATTGCGAAACCGAAGGCGCCCTGTACAGCGACGTGGACGTGAAGACGGCCATCCAGCGCGGCCTCATTCCCGGTCCGCGGCTTGAGGTGGCTACGCGCGCGATTTCCACCACTGGCGGGTATCCGCTCGAGGGTTACTCGCCGGAGGTCACGGTGCCGAGCGGGGTCCAGATCGCAGACGGCGCGGACCAGGCCGCCAAAGCGGTCCGCGAGCAGATCAAGTACGGCGCTGATTTCATCAAGGTGTATGGCACTCATCATTTCCGTTTCACGCCGGATGGACGCCTGGTGAGCGTCGCGACTTTCAATCTGGAAGAGCTTCGGGCCATCGTTAATGAGGCTCACCATGAAGGCGTCAAGGTGGCCTGCCACGCCTATGGCGGCCCCGGACTCCACAACTGCATCGACGCCGGCGTGGACTCGATCGAACACGGTCTCGATCTCGACGACGGCGCCATCACCGAGATGAAGAGCCGCGGGATTTGGCTGGTTCCAACCCTCTACGTTTACGAATTCGAACCTGAGGAGGATCTCGCCGCCACCAGCGGCAAAACCAGTCGCGCCCGCATTCACGAAGTGAGCTTCAAGAAAGCCCTGGCCGCCAATCTCAAAATCGCTTTCGGGACGGACGTGGGTCCGTTTCCACACGGCACCCAGGCCAAAGAGTTCGAATTCATGGTCCGATTCGGGATGACGCCGGCGGAGGCGATCCAATGCGCCACCGTCCGGGCCGCCGAACTGATGAACTGGGACGATCGCGTGGGATCGATCGAAGCGGGTAAGTTTGCGGACGTGGTGGCCGTCGAAGGTGATCCGCTGCGCGACGTCACCGAGCTGGAGCGTGTGAAATTCGTGATGAAGGGCGGCGAGGTGTACCGCAACGATTTCAAATGACGACGGCGAAACCACTGTAGCGGCGACATTGAAGGCGTGAAGGCACTCCCGCTTGAGGTCGATTACGGGTTAGAATTGGCTCTCGACAAGGAGCGCGACGAATGAAGAAGACTCTGGTGTGTGTGACGGCCGTCCTGGCCGGAATATGTCTGATGACGGTGGCCGCGCAAAATGCGCCTCAGAAAGCGAATTCGGCGGCAGGGGGGAACGTCGAACGGGGACGGTACCTGGTGGAAGATGTGGCGATGTGCGGTGAATGCCATTCGCCGCGCGACAGCCAGGGTCAACCCGACCATTCGCGCTGGCTGCAAGGGGCGCCCATGTGGTTTACGCCGACCATGATGCAGCCCGACTGGGCATTCCGGGCCCCGGCGCTCGCGGGTCTGCCCAGCTTCACCGACGCGGACATGACGATGGTGCTCGAGAAGGGCCTGCAGCCGAACGGCCGCGCCATCCGCCCGCCGATGCACGTCTTCCACATGAGCCACGAAGACTCCATGGCGATCGTGGCCTACCTGAAAACCGTGCTGCCGAACAAGCAGCAATAGACGTAGCGCTGCAGCGTTGGAATCGGAGGCTTGATGGAGGAGCGCGATTTTTTTGACGAGTCGGAGTCGCACAAACCCGCGACATTGAACTGCGACAAGTGTCACACGAGCGACACCTACGAGGTGCGCTGGCTGGTTCGGCAGAAGAAAAAGGCGCTTCCTGGCCGGGCGGACGATCGCGATCGCGCACGCTTCGCGAAGGCGCGCTCCTACATGATCCGGCGCGACGATTTCCTGCAGTGCAAGAATCCGCGGTGCAGAAAGCGTTTTGAGGTCTCCGGCCTGCAGTCGGTCGTCTTCCTCTGAAGCCTCCTTCATCCATTTTCCCGCCCCCGCAGCCATCCTGCCCACCTGTAATTTCTACCCGCGCTAAAAGAGGAGTTCATGGGGCCGCCACTCGAGTCGGCTCCCCGTAATTCACTGGTGGCATGCGAAATAGAGCCACCCTTGGCCATTAGGCCCGTCGATTGCGCATGGTCTCTCTGTGAAGATCGAATCGGAATCATTCCGGCGGCTTTCCACCATGCCGGCGGGACTCTGAGCGGTCGGGTGTTGGGGAGGGAATCGTTGAGAGCTTAACGAGGAGGACGCTATGAAACCAAGCACCAAGGACCAGATCGAGGGAAAGTATCACGAAGTGAAAGGCGGCATTAAGGAGAAAACCGGAAGGGCGACCCACGATCCGGTTCAGGAAAACGAAGGCGCGGACGAGAAGACGGGAGGCAAGGTCCAGAAGAAGATCGGCGAAGTTGAGAAGGTGCTCGGCAGCTAGTGCGAGTGTGTCCGGCGGGTAGTGCCCCGTTCGACGAAAGCGGGAGTTTGAACATCCAAGGAGTCAGACCTCGGAGGCAGACTCCCGGTCCGTTTGAATATACCCGCCGGACCCTGCACTGCGAACCCGAATCAGTCGGAAACTGTTTTCATCCCGGCGCATCGAGGAGTGAGATATGAGAAAGCTTTTTTTGAGACTTCTGCTTGTCCCTTTGGCCATTTCAACGGTGTTTCTCAGCCTTACCGGCAGGCGGGCCGTTGGACAGGATCTTCAGGGTCCGAAGCAGGACATGAAGGACGCCGGCCACGACGCCACAGACGCCGCCAGGAAGACAGGACGGGCGACAGAGAAGACGACCAAGAAAGGCGTCCACAAGTCCGCAAAGGCTGTGAATAAGGGATCAAGGAAGGTCGAGAGAAAAACGGAACCGCAGCCCTGATACGGGCCGTCAGGAACTCTTTTTACGGCGAACCCCCCTTCTGATTGCGATTTTTACGGTGTTTTGGCCGACGCCCTCCGCATTCCAATCGATCGTCCCACTTGATGGCTCCCGTTTCAATTCATAAGCCATTCCGACTCGCAAAACCGAAATGCGGGCCGGGAAGGCGAAATACTGGAACCGCATAGAGGAGGGATAAGCCTGTGGAGACAGCATTGGCGCAAGCAGCGCACGAATGGACGAAGGTTCGGACCCGGCCCTGACGCTAACGGAGTTGCCGGTAGGAATCGACTCCCAGTCGCTGTCGCCGGTGCAGCCGGATTCAGGCCGGGAACAAACTGCGGCGCTTGCCTATCGATTCTGGGAAGAGCGTGGCCGGCCTGTCGGTTCGCCCGAAGAGGACTGGTTTCGCGCGGAGTCGGAAATCGGGTGTGGCCGGGCCGGTACGGCTTCGTCCCCAAAACCGGGCCGTCCGCTGGACGGCCCGCCAGGCTTCAGCAGAAATCAACCACTGCCAAAGCAGGAGAGAGTTTCTGAAATCAGGGACCAAGGACCGCGCCACCGGCAAATTTCATGAAGTGAAGGAGAAGCCGGCTAGTGCGGCAGGCGACCACAAGCGCGAGGCCGAGGGTCGGAGGGAAAGGGCGTCAGGCCGGGCGGAGCAGAGACTTGCCGACGCTGAAAGTCTTCGACGTCGAAGACGAAAGAATCGAATAGACGCGGCCGATGCCCGACTTGGCGCATCGCAGCTCACGTCCATCAAGGCTGCACAGCCTTGCTGGAATCAGCACCGAGTCCTTCTCGCCGGTGCTGTGCGACACGCGCCAGTCCGTGCTCGATCGCAACTGCTCGCTTGTACAGCGTCGAAGCAGGAAATGCCTCCGCCTGCGACCCCAGGCCGGTTCTCGAAATGCCGGACGATCAGCCGCCGTCAACCGTCGGTCGCGCGCGGGCGCAACGTCGTCTAAAAGCCGCGGACGTCGCCACTCAGTAACCGCCTGGGCAGATGTAGCTGTCCGAAGCATCTTACCTGCGTCAAAGTCGCACCGCGGGCAAAATGCCTGCCCCCCAAACCATCACGAATATTCGGTAAGGCTCAGTAAGTTCACACCTGCAGATTCTTCAGATACTCGTAGCTGACCTTCGCGCAGTTCATCGGCGCTCCGTCATCACACTTGTCCTGCTCCACGAAGTAGTGCTTCACGCCAGCCTCCGGCGCCGCTTCGAAGATACGCTTCCAGTCGATCACGCCGCGACCCGCCTCGGTAAATGCGTCACCTCCCTCGGTGATATCAGTGGTAGGCGTGGTGCCGGACTTCATGTCTTTGACGTGCAGGAGCGGGATACGGCCGGCGTAGCGCTTCATGTAGTCCACCGGGTCCTTGCCTGCTCTCGACACCCAGTAGCAGTCCAGCTCCAGCTTTACGAGATTGGGATCGGTGTTGGCCATCAACTCGTCGAGCGCCGGCTTGTCGTCAAACGTCTTGAAATCGAGATTGTGGCAGTGATATCCGAACGTCATGCCGGCCGCGTGGCACTTTTCAGCGGTCTGATTGAACACCTCGGCCATCCACTTGTAGTCGTCCTGGTTGAAGCTCGGAATGAAGGGATGCCCCGCCACGCGCACCATCGACTGCGGCGCGCCAGGCCGGCGTGCGGGAAAGGCGCACACCATGTACTGCAGGCCGGCGTCCCGGAACTTGTCGATCAGCGGCGCGGTGTCCTTCTTCAGATCGTCGGCGCTGCAGTGTCCGGCGGGCACTTTCAGTCCGGTGGCTTCCACCATCTGCTTCAACTCGGTTGGGCTGTTCTTGCCAAAGCTGAAGAGTTCCACTTCGCCGTAGCCGATCGCAGCCACCTGCTGCAAGGTGCTCTTGGGATCGGCGAGGAACTCCTTCCGCACGGTGTAAAGCTCAAGCCCGATCGGCAGTCCCAGCGGATTGCCCCACATCCGCAGCGCGCGTCCTCCCGCGACGGCCATGGCAGCGGCAGCGGCGCCTCCACGCAAGAAATCTCTGCGATTGACCGCGTTCATAGGTGCCCTCCTCGTTGAGTCAATTCAAAACATAATGACGCACGATGTTATCACTTTCGGAATCGGCGGGCACTTGCGGGCGTGCTAGGATGATGAGGCCCATGCGCAAACCACCTCATGCACCGAGGCGGGACTCCGCCAAGGCGCTTCGAACTGGGTCCGCGCGAAGCCATGCGCCTGGAGTATCGTCAGAACACCATCGCCTGGATCTGCGCTTCATGCGTGCGGCACTGCGTCAGGCGGAGCGGGCCGAGAGTGAAGGCGAGGTGCCGGTCGGGGTGGTGGTGGTGCACGGGGGACGCGTGATCGCCCGGGCCCACAATCGACCGATCCGATTGAGCGATCCGACGGCGCATGCAGAGGTTCTGGCCTTGCGGCGCGCCGGCCGCAAGCTCGGGAACTACCGCCTGGCCGGGTGCACCCTCTATGCTACAATCGAGCCGTGCGCCATGTGCGCGGGCGCCATGATCCACGCGCGAATCGAGCGCCTGGTCTTCGGGGCGCGCGACGCCAAGGCCGGCGCGTCCGGGTCCGTCCTCGAGGTACTCAACCACCCCAAACTCAATCATCGGGTGGAAGTCACGGGGCGATTGATGGAACAGGAATGTGGCGAACTGTTGCGCAGGTTCTTTCAGGCGAGAAGAATCAGGAATTGATTCATTGACTCATCGGTTCATTGAATCATCCTCTTCATCAATTGCTTCGATGAGCCGATGATCCGATCGCCCGATGAACCGATTCGACGGAGAGGTACCGAAGTGGTCATAACGGGGGCGCCTCGAAAGCGTCTTGCCTGCCAAAAGCGGGCACGTGGGTTCGAATCCCACCCTCTCCGCCACCTTATTTTCTGTAATTTACGCTGAATTCTCCTAAAGTCGTGGGCAATGGCGGGCAATGCTGTGATAGAATCCATCACGGCCATGTCACTCAACCTCTATCGCCGGCACTTTCGAATCGCGGGAAAGTGCGTGGGTGGCCATCGCCCCGATTCCCGGAATTACGAGCCCGAAGAGCTGCGGCGAGGGTGGAGGAGTTGCTACTGCCCGATTTACGCCTGCGGCACTCTCAGCGGGGAATTCAAGCGCAAGAACACCGAGCGCGTGCGATGGGATGAAGCCAAAGCCGTTGCCGTCGCCTGGGAGAAGGCGGGTTCATGGGACGGCGAACCTGCCGATACGCCTGCCGCGCCGATGGACCTGCCTCCTGCTCCCGGCCGCATTACGCTGGATGAGGCGACCAAGGTCTTCCTTTCACTGCGCGAGGGTGACAGAATCTCACCGGCCACGCTTCGCAAGTACAAAACCTTTGCTAAACAGCTTCTAGCCTTCGCCGCGGCGCGCGGGTACGTCATGCTGGACCAGCTCACTGCTGCCGACATCGACAGATTTTATGCTGGTCTGAAGCTTGGCCTGCGAGCCAAGGCGAAGCGCCTGGGAACATTACGGTCGTTCTTCCGGTTCTGCATGAATCGGAAATGGCTCCTGGAGAATCCGGTCAGCAGCGACCTGAAACCGCCTCTCGGCGCCAATCGGGTTGCGAACAAGATACCTTTCACTGATGTGGAGCTTGAGCGAATCCTCTCAGCTTGCGACGCTCTCGGCGCAGTCAGATGGATCAACGAGCAGGGGGACGGTGCTTGGACCGGCGAAGACGTGAAGGACTTTATCACGACGCTAACGTACACCGGCCTTCGTATATCGGATGTCGCGCTGTTCGATATCAAGCGGCTGCAGGGGAACGAGGTCTTCCTTCGGGCCAAGAAAAACGGCGGCGACGTGTTCGCTTACATTCCCGATTGGCTGCGCGACAGGCTCGCGCAGCGCTCGAAGGTGCACGGCCCGATGCTGTTCGTTACGGGCGACTCGCGTCGTTTGGAGACGGTGACAAACACATGGCGGCGCAGGCTGGATCGCGTGTTCGAGATTGCGGGTCCTTTCGATGACACACCGACGCCGCACCGGTTTCGCCACACCTTTGCACGCATCCTGCTACAGCGCGGCGTCCCGGTAGCCGACGTGGCCGACCTGCTGGGCGACAATGAAAGGACAGTCAGGGAACACTACGCCCAATGGGTGCCCGAGCGCCAAGCCCGGCTCACGAAGATTCTGAAGGAAGCGTTTGACGATAAGCCCAAACCGAAGCTGGTCGCTCTTCCGCGCCGCTGACATCAAAGTGTGTTCAGCAAGCGCGTGTGTATTCGATGCGCCGCGGATTCCGGGACGCTGTAGATCGTGTGAGGCTTCTTGCGCCCCATTCGGATTTTAACGACGCCGGGATCGTCCTTGATAATCTTGCGCACCGTCTCCCGGCCCAAGCCCCACAATTTGGCAAGATCCCCGATGCGGTGGTGCTTTTCGAATGTGGCCTCACCCGGCACCGTAGAAACCTCTGCGAGTTTGGGTGCCGCTCGCTCCCGTGAAGCCATGTATGAAGGCCGCGAACACTGATGCGTGTCCTTGTTGACACGAATATTCTGCTGCGCAGCGCCCAACCGAATCATCCTCTCTGCTCTCAAGCCACCCACGCCGTCTCAAAGCTTTTGCCGCAAAGGGATAGCGTTTTCTTCTGCCCTCAGAACATCGCGGAGTTTTGGAATGTTGCAACGCGCCCCCAGCCGGGCTGAATGGACTCAGACTCTCACAGAGGAGGCCTTGCAGGAGGTCACAAGTATTGAGGGGGCGTTGACGCTGCTACCCGACGTTCCTGCGATCTACCCCACGTGGAAACAGATCGTTCACGACCACGCAGTCCACGGCGTCAAGGTGTACGACGCATGGCTCGTTGCGATCATGAGCGTCTACGCGGCGGTGGAGAGCATATTGACCTTCAACACCGCCGCAAGGTGATGTTCTCTCCCTCAGACCCCAGCTCCAGCGAATCTCCCAGACCCAATTGGTCGGGAACATAGAACTTGGATGAAAACCGCCGCTACGCAGCGGTCGAATACCATCCACTATCCCCCGCAGGCCGCCTTCAGATCCTGATGTTCAAAGGCTGACGCCATGCGGTCGATTTCGTCCTTCGTCAGGCCGTGCCGGGCGGCTTCCGCGCGCCACTTCGCGACGGTTTTGCCGACCTGCGCCGCCGCCTGACGGGCTTTGGCACCGTCCAGTTCGAAATACCCCGCAACCTCCAGCGCCAGAGCCAGCGAGGCCGTGTTGTCATCCTCGGTGATGGCGGTCGTGAGGATTCGTGGCTTGATGTCGGTGGGCACGGGGTTAAGGTCGTAGGCGGGCGAAAGCCGCCAGCCCCCCTGCCCTTCGTAAAGGAAACCGTGATTGCGCAGGTGGTCGTCGGTATTGGAGATGAGAATATTGAAGACCAGTCGCCGCCACAGCGCCTCCATGTCGGCCTTTGGCGCCGCCCCGTGCTGGCGCAGTGCATCGACGATTTCCAGGTAGCTTCGCGTTTCGTTGTCTGTCGATCCCAGCATGCTCATGGCCGAGAGAAACGGAATGCGCCGCGTGCCTTCCCGGTCAAAGCGCCGCAGCAGCAGCACAGGCTTTCTCCCCACCCGCTCGACGCGTGCGCTGGGCACGGCAATGCCGGATTTGCGGGCCAGACTGAGCGCCACGGCTTCCCACGCCACGGTGTTGATTTCATCATCCCGACGCGGAAACTTCGCAATCGCGAGACTGCCGTCTTTCTCACTGACCGACGCTTTCGGCCGTGCGCCGCCCAGCGACGAGCCCGGCGCAAATAGCAGGCGCAGGTCTTCGTCGGTATCCTTGTCCTCTACGACATGTTCCGCCGCCGAAAGCAGTTTCGGCAGTTCGAGCAGCGGAGGTACGCGCTTGACGCCCTCTTCCCTTACGAATGGGCCGCCCTCGCGTTCGGCGAATCGCAACGCGCCCTGGCGCGCCTCATCGTCCACGAGCAGCAGGTAGTCGATTTCCTGCAGCGTGCGGGGTGCCTGCCTTTCCCGTTCCGCGCGCCTGCGCTCCATGCGGCGCATCAGCGTCCGTCCCCAGCGGTCCGGAGCCGAGTCGCCGATGGCACCGAACATTGGCGTATCCGCCGGCGTGTGAAACGGACCCGGACCCAGCTTGAGAGCCGGCTCCAGTGAGAACCGCGCCGGATGCTGCAACCAGCTCGGGTCGTATTCGAAGGTGGCGCTTTCCTTGTCCTTGCGCGCGCGCGTCCACAGCCGCCCCACCAGTTGAGGCTTGCTGTCCAGATCCACGTACACAAGCGCCTCTTTGTCCATCACTCCGCCCCGGCGCGTCTCGGCTTGCTCCGCCCGCGAATCCGCTGCGGCAAGCGCTCCTCTTCAAGCTGCAGGCCGACGGGGTCGTTCTTCGGATCGGCGAGGTCCGCGAGGCCCTGGGTCATGCCCATCACAAAGAGAACTGTGCCGTAAATCCCGAGCGCAACACCGGGATCGCCCTTTTCAACCTTGACCAGCGTGGTCCGGCTGATGGATGCGCGCTCCGCCGCGATCGCCACAGGGATGCGCCGCCGCCGGCGGGCATCGCGTAAATCGTGGCCCAGCTTGCGCAGCGCATGCTTGACCGGAACTGGCAATACGACCGATGCTCGGCTCACTCTCATATGTAGCGTCCCTTCTTATGGTCAGTAACAGTCATAATGTACATTATTATGAACGTTACGTCAATAGCGGTCCGAGACGCCCCGATCGCCATGAATAGATATCCGATAGCTCACCGAATTCAGGAGGCTATCCGGTATCCACCCGTTATCGGGTAGCCCCCGGAACCCCGGAAGCTAACCGTTAGCCGATAGCTATCCGAGAGCAGACCGATATCTATTGGATATCGGAACGTCACGCAACTGTGAGGCAAGAATGCCGCTGCATTGGGCGAGCCTCTCTTCGGGAATGACGAGCACCAGGACACCGCTTGGCTTCAGCCAACGATACGTGTGGTTCAGGAAGACCTGCTCGGTGCGAGTGTTGCGTTCCTCTGCCGAACCCGCCAAAGTCCAATCGCAGGGACAGTTCTCGTACAGAAGGCCAACGGTTTCGACTGGACAATGCACCTGCAACGCGTCGCCCTGGAGCACGTTGGCAATCCGTTGGCCGGCCTGCTCAGCACGGTAGGCGTCGAGCTCGATGCCGTAGCGAAGCACTTGCGCGCCATCCGCGATGGTCGCGAAAGCCCCACCATCGCCCACACAAGGGTCGAGTGCCGACACCAGCATGGCAGGAAACAAGAGGAATTTCCGGATCCGCTCGGCTTCGGACAGGGGCAGAGGGAAATAGCCCCATACGAATACGACCAGGTCCACGCATTGAGATGTCCTTTCGTCAGTGCCTTCTTCATAGTATATTCGCTTGTTGTTCGCCATCGGACTAAAATCTTCCCTATGGAGAAAAGGCTTCACGTTTTCGTCTGCCACCTGTTCGCCCATCACAGCTACCCCGATTTCGACCAGAAGCTGCGCGAGCTAAGAGCTATCCCCTTGATGCACTCGATCTGGGCCGCGCGCACTGCCCTGACGGCGAAGGAGTTAAGGGACGTGCTGCGCAAGACTCTGGACGACAGTGACAGAATCCTTGTTGTCGAAGTTGCCGGTGACTGGGCCAGTCGGCGGGCTGAAAACAATCTGGGCGACCTGCTTCCCCCGAGGGGCGGGCCGGCCCTGGCTTTATGGAAGCAGCGCTGGGGCGAATGAGCAACAACGCAGACTGGCGGCACTCCGGAAAGCCGCTCCATCTCCCGGCCCACTTTCGCGGCTCGACTTCTGGTTTGAACTATCCCGCTGCTCAGCAATGGCTTAGTGACAAGAAGGGCTCATTTGACGGCTATCCGGAATCTCGCTAAGCTCCGGGCTGTATGGGAGCGAGTGTCCAGACCGGCGGTCTTGTCGCGCAGTTGCAGGACGCTGGCGGCTCATCTCAGAAGGGCGCGTCTGAGTCCGAAGGAGTATCGCCCTGCGCGATCGCACTTGGTCTCTCGTGCGGCGTTGCTCCATCCTTGTGCTCGTCATTGCCGCTGGCGTTCCCATTCCCGCCGGCGAGCAGACGCAGTTGCGAGACAACGACCTCGGTCACTTTCCGCGCGTTGCCCTCCCGGTCGTCGTACTTGCGTGTTTGCAACCGGCCTTCGACAAATAGAAGTTTGCCTGTTGTGACGTATTGGCCCACGATCTCAGCCAGCCTATTCCAGCAGACGCACCGTAACCAGTTCGCCGATGATATCGATGGCTGATGAGCACCGGACCTCGGCTTTCCCCTGCTTCCGAGTCACCGCACCTGGGCTCAACGGGTCGTCTGATCTCGCTGCAACTGGGATCCAATCGCCGAAACGCTCAAAAACCCACCGGACCCCGCAGCGACCGAACCCGGCAGGATTAAGAACTTCAGAATGAGTGGAATGTGCCATAATCGGCAAGCATCGAAGAGCGGTTGAGGGGGTGCCAGTACTTCAGACGAGATCGAGATTGTTGCCATAGGCGCTCACGACGGCTATCCCGCACGGTCCACGTCAGACGCAAGCCGCGATTCGGAACACCGGGAACTGTTTTGCTTGCATGGAGGTTCGGACCATGAATCGTCGTCAGTTCGTCTTTACCAGCGCCGCAGGCCTGGCGTGGCTGGCCGGCGCCCAGACCTCGGAACAGCTCGCGGACCAGAAGAAACTCAGGGTAGGTCTGATCGGCTGCGGCTGGTATGGCAAGACGGACCTGTTCCGCCTGATCCAGGTCGCGCCTGTGGAAGTGGTTTCGCTCTGCGACGTGGATTCGCAGATGCTGGCCGAGGCGGCGGAACTGACCTCTGAGCGGCAGGCCTCTCACAAGAAGCCGCGCACCTACGGCGACTACCGCCAGATGCTGGCTGAAAAAGATCTGGACATCGTGCTGGTGGGCACGCCGGACCACTGGCACGCCCTGGCGATGATCGAAGCCGTCAAGGCTGGCGCCGACGTCTATTGCCAGAAGCCGATTAGCGTAGATGTGGTCGAAGGGCAGGCCATGCTCGCGGCGGCGCGCAAGCACAATCGCGTGGTGCAGATCGGATTGCAGCGCCGCAGCACGCCGCACCTGGTGGATGCGCGGACCAAGGTGGTGCAGTCCGGGAGGCTGGGCAAGGTAGGCCTGGTTGAGATCTACTGCTATTACCACATGCGCGCCACGTCGAATCCACCCGACACGGCACCGCCTCCCAACCTCGATTACGAGATGTGGACCGGCCCCGCGCCCCTGCGCCCTTACAACGAGCTGGTGCATCCGCGAGGCTGGCGCGCTTTCATGGAATACGGCAACGGCATCGTGGGCGACATGTGCGTCCACATGTTCGATATGGTGCGCTGGATGATGGACCTTGACTGGCCTAGACACGTAAGCTCGAGCGGTGGCATTCTGGTGGACAAGCACAGCAAAGCCAATATCACTGACACGCAGCTGGCCACGTTCGATTATGACAATCTCAAGATCGTGTGGCAGCATCGCACTTGGGGCAATCCGCCCGACCCGAAATACCAGTGGGGCGCCACCTTGTATGGCGACAAAGGAACGCTGAAGGCCAGCGTCTACGGCTACGACTTTGAGCCCGCGGAGAAGGGCGGGTCGCGGATTCATCAGGACGTGACCTACGAGCTGGAGCAATATCCCGAAGACAAAACCGAGAAGGACCTTGAGAAACATTGTGCTCCAGCCATTCGGCATCACATGCAGGATTTTCTGGCCGCGATCGTCAATCGCGCCAAGCCGGTGGCTGATATCGAACAGGGCTACATTTCGACCACCAGTTGCATACTGGCCAACCTCTCGATGCAGACCGGCCGGACGCTGGCTTGGGATCGGGAAAAGGGGCGTGTGATCGGCGACGACGAGGCCAACCGCCTTTTGGCCCGTCCCTATCGCAGCCCGTGGGTGCATCCCACCCTGCAGAACGTGTAGACTTCGGCTGCACAGTGGTGGCGTACCGCCGCCAGTACCCACTGCCCTGGTCTGTTGATTTTCACTTAGTGCGGGGCCCAAAATGTACGATATGGCGATGGCGGAACGCTCGTCGCCGGCCGCTTTCGCTTCAGCGCTGAAAACGGTGACGAGGGTAGTGTTTTCACTTTGTCGTCCAGCCATCTTGCCTGCGTTGTGCCCAAAAGCGCGCCGGGAAGCGTGCACCACACACTGAGACGCTATGGTGACGATGGGAAGCATTGGGCGCGGCCGTCCCGGCGGGCTTAGGGCGATTGGCGATTGTTGTTTTTGGAAGTTCACAGTCGGCAGCAGTTGGCAGTCCGCGAAGCCGGCGGGCTGGCGTTTGCTCAGCTGTTGACTGTCGACTGTCAACTCCGATGGACCGACCCAAGATTCGTTTTCACGATACGCAGATTGACATGGCCCATGGCGCCGGCGGGAAGGCCAGCCGCCGGCTTGTCGAAGGGCTGATTGCTCCGATTCTCTTCGGCGCACGCCCGCAGGTCCTTGGCGATGCCGCTCTCGTGGAAGTCAACGGTTCGGCCGTCGCCATCACCGTTGACAGTTTCGTGGTAAAGCCCCTGCGCTTTCCCGGAGGTTCGATCGGCGATCTCGCGGTGAACGGGACGGTCAACGACCTCGCGGTGTCGGGCGCCCGGGCCGAGGCTCTAGTCGTAAGCTATGTGCTTGAGGCCGGCCTTCCCACGCCCGTTCTGGAGGCTGAGGTGCGCGCGACAGCTCAAGCTGCCGAACACGCAGGCGTTGCGATCGTCGGCGGCGACACGAAGGTCGTGGAGCACGGCAAGGCCGATCAGATGTATGTTACAACCTGCGGCATCGGACGGCCGATCGCCGGCATCACCATCGCGCCCTCCTCCGTTCAACCCGGCGACAAGATCATTCTCTCGGGACCCATCGGCGATCACGGCGTAACGATTCTCCTTGCCCGCGGCGAGCTCGACCTGGAAGCGGAACTCTGTTCCGACACGCGGCCGGTGCTGCCGCTCGTCGAAGCGCTCGCGCAGACCGCCAGCCCCGGAATCCGCTGGATGCGCGATCCGACGCGCGGCGGCGTGGCGACGGCTTTGAATGAGCTGACGCGCGATTGCGGGCTGGCCGTTCACTTAAACGAGGAGAGCATCCCGGTGCGGGATTCCGTACGGGGCGCTTGCGAATTGCTGGGTCTCGACCCGCTCCACATTGCAAACGAAGGCCAGTTTCTCGCGGTTGTCGCGCCGAAGTATGCAGAAGCGGGGCTGGAAGCGCTGCGGCAAACGCCGGGAGGGCAGGAGGCACGAATCCTCGGGCAGATATCCGAACAACCTGCAGCCACGGTGCTCGTCACCACCCGCTATGGCGGCAGCCGGGTGGTCGACATGCTGGTGGGCGATCCACTGCCGCGAATATGCTGAAGCCTCTCAGTTTGTGGTGCAGGCATATTGCCTGGCTTGGCCGAGACGCACGCTGGAAGCGTGCACCACAAGCAGACACACTTCAAACAAGCCTGCTCAATGGTGATCCGTCTTGTGTTTTTCTACCGCCTGCCTGAATCCCCGGGTCGCCTCACCATCTGTTTTGAAGATCACGTACTCATCGGCGGAGAAATCCGCGGTCTGAGCCTTCACCGTGCTGAGCGCGTCGTTCCCCGCCACCACAAGCACCATGTGGGCACGGTCGAGCGGATTCTCGGCCGCCAGAATCAGAGCTTCACGTTCGGAGGCGTGAACGTCGCCGCTGATCTTGAAGGCGCCGCCGGAGTAGTCGAGGTTCAGCTTGCTAGCCCACGCCGCCAGCGCCGAATTGGCCTCAGGGCGGCCCACAAACACCACGTCGCGATGTCTCAACAGGTCGTCAGAGGCTTCGAAGTCCTTGTAGATCGGGACCTCACTTTCGTAGCGGTTCAGGAACTGGCTCTGCAGTTGCTCAGCGGCGTAGCGATTCGCGCCGGCGTCGCGCAACGTACCGTAGACAATCACCGCGGAAGCGAGGCGCCGCCAGATGTCGCTGGTGACGTAAGCCGGGCCGTCGGGAGGGTCAGGATCCACGACCTCGGAATTGTTCTTTGCTATACCCGCCCGCTCCAGGAACGATTGCGCCGTCACCGTCCTGGTCGTATTCGCACTAAAGTAGTCGTTCATCAGCTTGAGGAACGAGTCGTCGCCCATCTTGAGCCGCAGGGAATCGAGAAACAGCACGCCTCGGGTGCGCTCGCGATAATAGCGGTCCGTTGCATTGCCCTGACTCAGTTCCAGCCGTCGCCAGATAGCGTGCTGCCCATTCATCGCCTCATCCACGTCCTTCGACTGGAGAACTCGCTCGTATTCGGCCGAGCCGGCAACAAACCACATGTCGGCATCGGACGCGGGCAGCAGCCATCCTTTCCAGAGCCGCCCTTCATAAGACGGCGGATCGGGCGGGTCGGCCTTGGGTTTGGGCGGGTCGAGCGACGCCATCAGACGGGTCTGTTCGTTCGCCGCGATCTCCGCCTGCAACGTCGCCGAAGGCTCAGCCTCGAACAAGTGGTAGCCCGAGGGATAAAGGCCGGTGTCCTGCGCGAAGTCCCATTTCTTGTTGGGCAGCCATTCCCGCTGGTTGGGCCTGCCGATTTCCGCCCAGACCATGAGGCGGGAGGCCATGTCCGACGTCACCACCTTGGCGTCCATGGTGCTGGCCGCGACCAGCGGGGCTGTGCGAAACGCCAGAAATCCGAACTGCTCGTCGATCTGGCCGCGATACTTCCGGTAAAGCTCCTGCCATGCCAAATCGCGCGGCGCGGGAACATAAGGGATGTAATCGGGAGCGCCTTTCGGATCCGGGTACTCCTCGAGGCGAACCGTGAGATCCTTGGCATTGTTGTCGCCCCAGTAGAAACCGGGCGTGTTGCCGAACCACTCATTTTTCGAACTGCGCCAGAGGCGGGTGTGATGGGTCCCGAGATCATAGATGGCGATCTCGTTTGTCTTGGCATCGCCCATGATCCACTCATTCGTATAAAGACCATTGTTCCGGGTGCCGAGATAGCGGACCACATCATCGATGGTGCTGCTGTACTGAATTGCCTGGCGGGCGCGGAAGGCCACTGGAGTGCCCTGCGGATTGAACGGCGTCTGGTCAATCGTGGTTTCCGTCAGGACGATACCAGCATCATTCTGGTACCAGTCTGTGCCGCTTTCAATGCCGCCGGGATAACTCTGAATGAGCATCCGATGACCGGATGCCGGCTTGATGTCGAGCAGAACATTGGTCTGCTCCGCGAGCGTGAGGGGCCACCACGTCACATGTCCGATCACCATTTTGCCGTCGCGCGTCGCGGGCCCGGTGGCCGCAAATGCGCTGCAGTGGTCAACCACGGAATCAGGCTTCGGTTCGGCGTACGACGGGGCGGCGAAGTTCAGACCCTCGAGGCCGGTGGGCGTGGTCGAGATCGCCGAGGCGAGTTCGCCCATTTCCACCGTCGTGTTGGCCACCACGATGTCCAACAGGTCGATTCGCCGGCCCGCCCAGCGGGCGCCCGCGTCCGAAGCGCCTTCAGCGATTCCTCGCATTTCTTCCAGGATTTCCCGGTCAAATCCCCGCAGGAAGAGAGCATTGGCGGTGGTGCGGTAATCTTCCCAGTGGTCCTTCGATCCGAGGAGTGCGGCACAGCGTTCCAGATACTCAGGAATCTCGCGGGCCATGAGGTGTCCGTGTTGGTAGCCCCGATCGTACGGCTCGCCCTCGATGTGGAGATAGATCCAGCCGGCGGCAGGATATCGATAGGCAGGGCCAAATGTCTGCACGGCTTCGCGCGCGGGCCACTCACCGCTGGAGTCGATTTCGTCGAGGCGCACACCTTCGAACCACGCCGTGCCGTGAAAGGATCCGCCGCTGCCGACCGTGAGCTGGATCTGGTCCTGCGTCCGGCTCGCCACGAACCGCAAGCGGAGGTGCGTCCACGGTTGCGTTCCGCCCAACGAGGCTGAATGGACGTCGAAGGGCATGGAGGCCATGGTGAGCGCGGCGCCAACGGCAATAGGCGAGCGGTCGAGGTCTCGCACCTCAAGGTTCTCCGTTTTGACCCAGCCGCTCAGCTCGTAACGCTTGCCGATCGTGAGCGGCACGGGCGCAAGCCGAACGCAGGCGTCCGGCAAAGCAGCGCCTCGCTCCAGGCGAAGTGACTTCTCACCATCATGCAGGACGGCAGAGTCCGTTGCTGCGGAGCCACGAATCACCACCCAGCCCTGCTCGGGTTTCTGAAACGACGACTGGAAAACGGGCGCAGCTGCTTGCCCCACTGCTTGAGCCATCGTCGCCATGAGCAGACAGCACATAAGACGAAGCATCTCTGAATCCTCCCGGGGAGCCTCGCGGCTTCACCTCGGCCGTGAACCTATGATCAGCGACGGCAGGGGTCTGCCCCGTCGTCGACCTCGGCCTGAATCCTCCTGATTGTACACTTGGCGGCCTGCAGTTCGCACAGGAGCAGGCCTCTGCTAATTGCGGGGCTCACTTGTTGCACGTCAGTCCCGTCTGACGAGCGGGAGGGAGACGGACGCTTCCGGCACGGCCACACCTCTCGACCTACGAGCTCTACAGTAGCTGTGTGCTGGTGTACGTGACTGCAAGTTTGAATGGCTTTCTGCCTGCCGCAGCGGACTTCACCATTAAAGTATGCCAGCCGCGTTCGTCCGTTCGGCCCTTGCCGTTCTGCAGCTTGACGGCATTGCCTCGCGGGTCAAGGATCATGAACGTCAGACTCGTGGCATCGGAGATGGCGTCGAGCTCGAGCGGAAAGCCGGCATCGCACCAAATCCGGCTGATCCTCACATCTTGACCGCCCACCGCCGGTCCAATGTCGAGGTCTTCCGCACCCTCAAAGACCTGCGTGCATGCGTACCGCTGAACAGGGTTCGGCTTGCCGAGATCGAAGCGACTGTAGCACACGTAACCCTGGCCGTTGTTGTTGGGTGGAATGCCGATCGTGGCGTTTCCTTGCCAGTCCGTCCACAGATCGCCGGAATGGCCGGAGTAGTCGTGAAGCTGCGTGTTGGGCCCGAATCCCGTCGCTACGGTCACGGTTTTCCACGTGCTCGTCATATCGTTGTTCAGTCCCACCAGCAGATTCGGCCAGGCAGTACGCTCGTAAACCACAAACTGATAGTCCTTCCATCGGTATTGGGTCGGCCCGTTTGCCAGATTCTCATGGATCCATACCAGATTATCAATCTGAGCTTTCAGTCCGTAGCAGCCAGCGTCCGTGGAGTAATCCTTGTAGTAGACGCAGGGATATCCCTCAGAGGTCAGGACATAGGCATAGCCCAGGAGCTTGTTCCAAATTACCGGAAACCCCAAATCCGTGTCGTGATTCTCGACAAACGTAACCGCGTGCAGGGGGTCCCGCCCCGCATAGCCTGCGTGATCGAGCTGGGTCATATCGAAGCGGCCGGTGTTATTGCACATGGCTTCGACCATAAAACGAACGCCGAAGTCGAAGGTGCAGCAACGGCCATTCATTCCGGAATTCCAGACCCACCAATTGAGTGTGTCGGGGTTCGTGTCGAAATATTCTCCGACCGCGAAAGTGCCTTGCATGGCTTTTGAGCTGAGAAACGTGCTTACGAATTCGACCGCCAGCCCCTTGGTATCATCGATGCGATATCCCTGCGCGTCCAACGCCCGTGTCTGCCAATCTCCGGCATCGATCAGGCCATTCATGACATACCCCTTGGGAATGGCGTTGATGGGCGCCAACTCGTCGCCAAAGGAGAAATCATCCGACACGGGTCCGGCGACCGGGTCGCGCGGAACGTTGGGGACAAAGCACTGCGGATCCTTCGGGAACCGTCCCACGCCTGATACTCCATTGGCCCCATTATAGCGATATACGTACTTGTTGCCGCCGGAGCGCTGATGGAGAACCACGTCGAGATAGATATCGAGACCATTGGCGCGCATAATGGCCGCGCAGCGTTGCAGCTTCTCGCGCGTGCCGAAGCGCGTTGGCGTCGAGAAGAACTCGTTTTTGTTGCCTAAATCGTAGTCATCGAAAACGCCGTATCCATCGGCCCCCGGGAATGCACCTGCGCTGGTCTTCAGGGCCGGAGGAAGCAGGATCGCCGTGAATCCCGCTTGCCGGAACGCATTCGCTTGCGCTGCCAGGTGGTCCCACCACCATGGAATGCGGCGGTTCCCGTCGAAAGGCGCCGGGACACTGTTGCCGTTGGCGAACTTGCAAGTCGCTTGGAGCATTACACCCATGTTCACACCTATCGCGCGATCTCCGCGACCGATCGTCTATAGACTATACACATCGACTCGCCCATCGTAGGTAGGTACATAGACTTTGCCATTCGCGACAACAGGCACGCCGAATTTGTTATGGCTGAATGTGTTGCCCGGAATCCTCTTGCTGTCCCACAACAGGTGCAGCGCCTTGCTGCCGTCAGCATTCGTGTCAAACTGGGTCGCGTCATACGCGCGCAGAATACCTTCGACGACGCCAGAGTTTGCGTCTCCACTTATGGGTGCCAGCGTCCAGACGATGCCCGTGTGGGGCTGCTCTCCATTCGCCGACAGGCAAAGCATGCCCCCGGGCATCCCGCCATACCCGCTGGGCCCCACGCAACCGGCAGAGGCAACGTCGGAACCCATGGCCAGGTAGGTCACTGTGCCCGTGGTGGAGATCGACCAGGCGCGAAGATTCTCGTTTTCGCCCCAGCAGAACAACATGGGGCCGTTGTCGGGACTGTTCCAGAAAATCGGGGACGCATGCAAGTGATGGGTCTTCAGGTCAGGAGCAAAGAAATTCAGACCCTGCGGATCGGCCGGCGCGGGATTAATAGTCCAACCGGGAAAGTAGGTGAAGAAAATGGGCGGGCTCTTCAGCTTCTGATAGTTCTGGAGTGGATTAGCGAGATCGGCCGCGCTTGACTTCCCGAGATTGTTCCGATCGAGCACGTAGAGTATGCCATCCTTTCCTGCTCCGATCACCAGATTGAGGGCGCCGATGTAAACCGGGGCGGCGGACCCCAGGTCCTGATCCGTCCAATCGTACCCACGATAGTTGAGTTGATGCGGCTGCCTGCTGACGTCCGTGAATGGGGTAAACCAATCAGCCGGCCCGAGCGTCCCAGTGCCTTGTGGCCCATACGTGTACTTCAACTTTATCAGTGACTCGGCTAGATCCGCCTTCCCGTCCCAGCCCCCGTTTCCCGTCATCAGGTACACGTGTCCCTCGTGATCCGCTGACGGTCCCTGCGAACCCTGCCAGATGCCGCCGCCCCAGCTATTCGGCGTTGAGGCCCACGCGGCGCTCTGTTGGAAGGACTCGACATCAAATGCAATCACCCACCCATGCGGTGCGCCTGGGTGCTCCCCTCCGGTGAACGATACGAACAGCGTCTTTCGCGCATTTGGCGGCTGGCCCGCGCTGGTCAGCAGCAAAGCTGCCCGCTGCTTTTGGGACTGGCTGAGAGATATTTGCTGCCCTGCGGCATTCTTCGCGGTGCCCTGCACGAGTATCGGCGGGTTCCGGTCTTTGCCGTCTCTCAATCGCAACGCATGCAGTTGGTGAGTGGCGTTGTTTTGGGTGCCATCCGGGCTCGAGTAGGCTACTACGTACATCGTTTCAGTCTCGCGATCAATCACGGGAGTGCTCAAGATTCCCCAGTGGTCGTTGATCAGCCAAACGTCAATACCCTTGGTGTTCAGGATGGGCTTGCCGAGTGATACCGGATTCGCCCACAACTGTGTTCCATCATTGGCGTCAAATGCCCAGACGGTATTGGCCATCGAGCATAGGAATACGACATCGTGCGCCTTGCCGTCAGGCATGACTAAGTCAGGCACAATGAGCGGTTGGGCCTCCGCACCCCTGGCGTCATCGGTAATTCGCATGCTGAACAGCTTCCGCAATCCTGAAGCACCGACCGCGGCAGGTGTCAATACGCTCTCGGTGGTGTTGGCGCCGGTGCGCGCCTTGTTATACGAGCGCGTTAACACTTCGGTTTTCATGTCTTCTCCTCCACGAAACCCGTTATCCGCGACCGTGAGCCTGACGCATGACCGCCATTTCAGTTTTACTCAGGGTTACTGACCCGCTTCGGCTGACGGTATGGCACTGAGCCCAGCCCTTTTCCCACGGGCCTTCCGCGTCGCGGCGGTAGTGCTGGTGACGTCGTACAGTTTCAAGTACTGAGCTTCCCAGGGAGCTGTCTTCCAACCGTTTGTGTCCGTGGGTACTCGGTTGAGGCGTACAAAAACTCCAGTTTTCAGGACGTCACTGCCGAGACGCGCGGCAGGCCAGAGCCAGACGTCGCGGCGATGAGGGTCCACAGCCGTATAGGCGGCTATGTTCTTAACGTTGTATTGCCGGTCAGGTCGGATTCCAAAGTCGTTGACGCCGTTGCCGTCGACATCGACATTTACGTTGAAAAAGTTGCCCGCCGGTGTTTGCTCGTCCTGGTCAACCTGCAAGTTAACGAATGCGAACACGACGTCGCTTGTGGCGGGATCTCCATTCTGGGTCTCATATTTCGCCACACTGTAGATTTGATCGTCCGGAGTATTGTTTTGCAGATTCAGAAAATATCGATTCGGACTCCGCAATGCCGGCGACGACCTTCGCGCCTCGGCGATCGCTGAATACAAGGCAAAGAGCTGCGCCGCATCGTTCTGATTGTTTTGCAACCCGCGCCACAGCGGCATCAGCGAGTTGAATGTCATGAACTGCGGAATCCTCTTGTTGGGATCGAACGGGGCAAAGTAACGGTCATACCCAAACGGCGGGCCCTCGGCGGCGTTTGAGTCATTCGGCGGAACGATGGTACCCCTCAATCCGAGTTCCTGCCCTGCCGAAATGAGGGGGACGCCGTCAATGGTGTTATTCACCGCAAATCGTAGCAGTGCCTGAAAGGGATCCTTGTAGTTGTCCTCGTCATGCGAGGTTGTGTTCAGGAGAACAAGAGCGGCGCCGTATGCCGACCGGCGGCTTTCGTAAGCGGCTCGGAAATCGCTGGTCGTCAGCACGTGATGGAGGTCGTAAATCAAGTTTTCGTTCAAAACATCGAAGTGGCGCGCCGAGCGGAATGTTACGGGTCCACCATCCAGGCTCTCGGCCATGAACGCGAAATCCCACTTTCGTGTCCGCGTCCGATTGATGATGTATTCCCAGCATTGTGGGGGCAGCCCCTGACCAAAGTCGCCGCGCAGTCCGTCAATGCCGGCATCTGAAGCAAGTGACTGGCCACCAGCATTCGCCGGGTAGCCTGTTTGCGTCAGCCAAAACTGCAGATAGTCACCGAAGTAGCGCCACACCCGCTGAGTGATGGAATCAAAATGGCCATTACCCTGACCGGTGCTATTCTCGTTGCCGACGCTGTAATCGAACCAGTCGCCCTCATTCCTGTAGTTGGACATCTGGCCCGCGTTTGGCACCAGGGCGGCATATCGCCCGTAGTAGATGTCAAACGTATCAGGCCACTTGCCGAAGTCCTCTCGATCAGGAGCGAGAGCGATATCGGAGGCACTGCTTGCACGTTGATCGTACTCGCTCGCGCGCGAAAAGAACCTCGCCTCCACGTTGTGGATTTCCGTCGATGCCGAGGCGCCTGCTCCTCCCCAGTACTGCGTGCCCGTGGGGCCCAGCTCCACATCGTGGGCGGCGTGGTTGAACGGCGCGTCCAGCATGATGTCGACGCCCTGCGCGTCAGCCGCTTGAACAAGCTGACGGAAATCGTTCATGGCCTGGGCACGTCCCGCGGGGGTGTCGTTGGCAGAAGGGCTTCCGCCAGGGCTGAAAGCGTGGGCCATCAGGGGCATCGTGGAGAAGAAGTTTTTTACAGCATAGGGACTCCCAACGTCGTAGGGCTGATGAGTGTTCGGATCGGTCTGGCGGCCATCAATGCCGGCCGGGTGGATGGGTAGCAGCCACATGGTGTTAAGTCCCAGCGTCTTGAGGTATGCCAGGCTGAAGCGGGGTCCACCGCCTGCCGTCGGACCGCTCACGAGGTCAGTAAACGTACTCCGTTGCGCCGCCCCGGCGCCAGTGGCGTCAATCGAGAGCACGTCGACCTCGTACATCTGAATATTTCGAGCCTTTTTCGGAGAGACTACAATGGCGTGGTCGCGCTTGGGAATGCCTTGCGCATTGAGTTCACTTCCGTACCAGTGGTAAACACCCGCCGGGTCGCTATTCAGGTGATAACGCGCGGTGAGGCGATAGGCTCCGCAGCTGGTCGCTTGCAACGTCAAGACATAGCCGCCGTTCGTCAACTGCATCGTATAGGCTTTGTAATAGTTCCTGTCATCACCCGCAGCGATTTGGTTGCCGTCCGGCGGCAGGATGCCGTCCTCGACGCCGTCGCCGTTCGCGTCAACCGTAGCGTGGTCACGTCGGTTGAGATTTGTGAAAATCTCTGCTGTCGCGACGCCCGTGGTCTGCGGATCGAAGAAGATCGTGAATGGGACACTATCGCCCGCTACTTCATCGACGAACACATGTGACGTGGTGTAATCAGCCTCAACTTCATTCGCGCTACGGGTACGGGAACCGGCAGAGATGCGCAGACTCGAAGCAAGACAGGGTAGACTTACGATGAGAAATGAAAAGACAAAAAAGAAAACCCTCCGCCGCGGCGGTTTCAAACTGCGAGCGCGGGTGGGAAGCGATAGAATACGGGCCACTCCGCCAGGCGCGAAGACGGATTGCAGGAAAAGGCCCATTGTTCCTTGTCTCCTTCGATCACACACACGGATGCTCCAGAAACGGGACATCGGCTGTCGAGCCTGGCGCCGCTGCGTACCTTGCCGCCGCGAAGGTTCAAGAACGTGCCGCTCAGCCGAACCAGATGACCGTAGCCGCTGTCACGAGACCCAAGCTTGCCAGAGCGACGCGTGGAACACGGCTGTGGGCGCCGATATAGGAGCCTCCCCGTAAGCCCACAAACGACATCAGCCCGCTGGCGGCGGCGACCCCAAAAAACGAAAGGCCGAGGGAAACCCCAGGTCCACCCAGCGAGATCCCTGCCACCAGATTGTCAAGGCTAAGGATGACCGGCAAGATGTACAAGAACTTGGCGCCATTCTGAAAGCGCATCGCGCCGCGCGCGCTGCACCCCAGGAAAACAATCAGTCCGGCGTAAAAGCACAAGGACCAGACTCCAAGTTTGCCGAACCAATCGGCTTCGCTCAGTAAAACGCCCGCTATCAGGTATCCTACGACTGAAGCCAGACCGTCGCATAACGAGAATAAGGCAGCCAGTCTCCGTTCTCTCGAACGTCCCAAACGGAGCGTTCCCAACGCCATCGATACCAGAAAGGTGTCCAAACTGAGAAGCAGAGCGCGCGTCAAAGCGTTAGCCATTCGACATCTTCTCCTTTTGGCCCAGATGCTGCCGAGTTGTGTGTCGGTGAAACGGCAGATTTATATCAGCTTTAACTAAGGCAGTCAAGCGCATTTCTATGGGACGCCGCACCAACAAAAGAAGTGTTTCGTTCAGCCAGATAGAACGTTCCTGTTTGGCAGCACATTGTCACTCAGACTGTGTATGGTCCCAATTGGAGCTCGTGAACTTGCGGATCAGATACCACCAAGCCCCTTAATCCTTGCCACTCGCGGTAGCTGGCCACTTCGTTCCACAACGTGCACTTATAGTTCACCGATCGGGCGGCGCGTCAAGGTAGCCGCCACGATCTGGTCTGACGGTCTCCTACAAACAACGTACCGATACCAAATCCACCGAATCAGCATCTCTGTTTTCGCGGAACCAGGCACTGCAGCGCCACCGAGCACCGGGATGCCGCACCGGCTCCGAGACAAGACTGAGCGCGGTGGAAACGCTGAGAGATGTTTGGACCGGGCGGTGACGTTATGAGCAGCGGGTGGCCACTCTGCTCTAGCCTAGACTAGTATCGCTGTGTAGTTATGAATTGTGGGCCGGGCCAGCGGGTTCGGGCAGAAGAGAATGGAGTGTGGCCCAAGATCAAGCGCGGGATGAGGTCCACCGGCTCGTGTATGCCGCCGTCGTGAGCAGGCGACCCTTTGTCGCGGTCTATGATAGCTGCCGGCGACGGCTTTGCCCCCACACAGTGGGTTGGAACCGGGGTGGCCAGCTTCGGGTCTTGTGCTGTCAATACAGGCGCGAGAGTATCAGCGGGGTACAACCTCAAAACTCACCAGCTAACACGCACACCAGTTCCCGGCCTTCCAGGTAATTCAGCGCTGACGAAGCGCCGCCCTCAAACGGCGACTCTATCCCAGCCCTGCTTATCATGACACTCGCGAAACTGTCACGCCTGCCGTAGCCGGAACTTCGACCTCCCCGTAATCTTCCTGCGAGAGGTGAGAATCATGACTAGCGAGGGCCTTGTAGCGGCAAGTCTTGAGAGCTTACAATGCGCTCAGCCTGGTAGTCAGTCTTCAGGCGCGGTCTCAAGCCAACTTTCGGAGCGGTCAACCGGAGCGCTGCGAAAAATAGAAATGAGCAGGCCGCGGCTGCAAGACGTTTCGGAACAACCCAGTGGGGAGACGCAGGTGCCGCGTTCGTCGCAAGGTTACGCCCAACTGTTGAGGCGGCAGCCCGGGCTGGCCTTCCTGCTTGCCGCTCAGGCCCCCAGCGCCTTTAACCACAACGCCTACAAAACCATCCTCATCTTTTACGCGCTCAGCCATGCGTCGTCGCCGGCCGAACTCGCCTGGATGATCCCCGCGGCCGGCGGTCTACGGGTGATTCCTTACATCCTTTTCTCCTCCTACGCCGGCCAGGTGGCGGACAGCTTCTCCAAGCGGAGCGTCATCGTCACCATCAAGGGGCTCGAAATTGTACTGATGACGCTCGCCACGCTCGCCGTTTTCCCCGGACATATCGGTGTGATGATGGCTGTGCTGTTTATCGAAGGGACGCACAGTACGTTTCTCTCCCCCGCCAAGGATCCGAATCGGAATCGAGCAGGGTGGCGGCCTCACGCCTGTCAATTTCAACTAATCGTCCCTGCGGCATGGCTATTGACTCAGAATCGTATTTCGGCGACGAGTTGCACGTTTCGCGGGCTGCCGTTGCCGAAGTAGGGATTGGATGAATCCGGCGTGCTGGTCAATCGAAAGCCGGAACCGAAAGTCGTGGACGGATTGGCAAAATTCGGGTGGTTCCACACGTTGAAAAACTCGGCGCGCAGCCGCAGCAGCCTGTCGCCGCCGATCGACTGCGATTTGACGAATGACACATCGAACTCATTTAGTCCAGGCCCGGTGAACACGTTTCTTCCCAGATTGCCGTAAATCCCCGGCGCCGGTTGCGCGAAGGCCGCCGGATTGAGATACGGGCCTGTGGGATCAAATGGCGCGTGAGCGTTACCTACAAGATTCGGGCGATCGCGAAACTCGCCCGTGCCCGAATTATCGAAGGGCAAGGTGATATTGAGTGGACCGCCGGTTTGCAGGCTCGTGATTCCGTTCAGTTGCCAGTTCGCCAGCAGCACTTGCAGCCACGTTCTCAGGCTCGGCGGCGCCGGGATGCGCCACGCGTAGGTCAGGGTGAAGCGATGGCGCACATCGAAGTCAGAAGAGCCGTAATCAAGCAGCAGGTTACGACTGTCTTCCGGCGGTCCGCCGTGAAAGCCGCCCGCTCCCGACCCATTATCCAGCCACTTGGAGAACGTGTAGCTCGCGCGAAACGTGACGTTCGCCGCTGATCGCTGGGCAGTGACTTGAAGGCTGTTGTAGTTGGAGTGTGCGGCAGTTGTGAGCGTGTTGATGACGCGAAACTGTGGGAAGGCGGCCGCAAACGGACGCCGAGCCTGCTCACTGACGGGATCCGCACTGCCGGGCACCGGCTGATTGATATCGATCACCAGAGGCAAATCATCACCGCGCGTGCCGTAGTACGCGATGCGCAGCGACTGCTTCGAGCCGAGCCTTTGTTCAAATGTCAGATTGAAATCCTGGTAGCGCGGGTCGGGGAAATGCGTATTGACGGCGAAGACATCAAACGGCGGCTGCGGCGCGCCGGTGCCAAAAATTGGCACGCCCGGACCAAACGGAACAGGTACCGGCGGCGTAATCGTGAAGATCGCGCTCGTGCCGATGGGATTAAAGATCGGGCCGGCAAGTATCGAGTTCGAGTTGCTGCTGTTATCCATCAACTCGTCGAACTGCTGGGCATCGAAATAGAGTCCCCAACCGCCGCTGAACGCGCGACCGCCGCCCAGCCCGAGGTTGAAGGTAGCCCGCGGAGCGAAATTGTGGAGGTTGGGCTGATATTCGTGGGGGAGCCCGGGAGAACCGACCAGCAACAACCCGGCGCCGGGCAGGAAGTTACTGAGCCTCCCCTGGGTTTCCGTGGGCACGGAGAACTGATCGTGGCGCAATCCGAGGGTCACCCTCAGATCCGGGCGAAGCTGCCATCCGTCTAGAACGAACGCCGCCCAGCGGCGCTGGCGAACGTAGCGTTGCGAATCGCCGCGGGCTATCGTGGTCACCCCGGGCGTCGGCAGACCCGCGAGCAAGTCAGCGAGGCTGGCAATCGTGAAGTCGGGCGTGAGTTGATCGCCAAGCTGCGAGCCATCAAACACCAGCCGCCCGCGCATTCCGGCGTCGCTAAACGCATTCTCCTGAAGAAAAGTCGCGCTGCCGCCAAACTGCCACTGATGGGCTCCGCGATCCCAATTCACGTCATCGGTCAATTCGAAAACGTTGCTCGCACGGCCGTGCGGCAGCGAGAGGCTGGCGCCGAGATTCTCGTATGCTCCGGGCGCAATATCGATTTCCGGCAAGCCAAAATCGCGCTCCGAGGTGACTCCCGTGTTGATGCCGATACTGGAGACGTCGAAGCTGTGGTCGCCGGAAAATGTCGTCTCTGCATAGCGCGTATAGCCGAACCGGGCGGCATTGCGTAACTGCGCAGAGATCGCGCGCTGCCACTCGGCCGCAAACAACTGCACGACCGTGTGGGATTGCGCCACATAGAGCGGCAGCCGCGAGCCACCGCCCAAGCCCAGCCGCCCCTGCGGGAAACTCTGGTGGTTCGCACCAAGAGCATAGAAAGCGGAGACCGAATTCAATCCCGCACGGTGATCGGCTTTCAGAGTCGCCGCGTCGCCATCGCTGCGCCCGATCACAGTAAAACTCAGTGGTCCCTGCCCGAGTGATTCCGGGTAGAGAGCCAGAATCGACGGCGCCAGCGCGTTCACGGAACGACCGCTCTCCTGGACGAGCGAAGTTGCGGTGGCGATTTCCGTCTCTGTGGGAAAGCGGGAAGCTGCGGTTACCCCAACGCGTTCGTGCTGCCCCTCATAGGAGCTGAAGAAATGGCTGCTGTGCGGAAGGGGGCCGCCAACGGTGAAGCCATACTGGTTATTCCGAAACTCGGGACGCGGCTGGCCAAAGGCGTTGTTATAGAAATTGTTGGCCACCAACTTATCGTTGTCAAAGAACTCGAAGAGCGATCCATGCAGCTGGGGTCCCCCGCTCTTGATTACGGTCACAACAGCCGCGCCAGAAGGCCCGTATTCAGCGTCCGTGTTGGTTTTTAGCTCGATTTCCTGAATCGCATCCAGGGGCAACAGAACCGCCGGGGCCGCGAACGCGCCGCCCTGTCCGACCGCTTTCGCGCCGCGATAGGGATCGAGGTTGTCACCGCCACTGACGATGTAGGTGTTGAACTGTGGGCGGCTGCCGTTGACCGGAAACGCCAGGCTGGGACCAGTTCCGGTCGAGCCGGGGATCAGCATTTCGAGACTTCCCGACGCCTGGCCGCGCACCGGCAGAGTACTCACCTCCTGGCGCTCGCCTGCCGGAATGATCTCAGCAACCGCGTTCGCCAACACGCGTCGCGGGTCCAAGGTGATGCGCAGCTCCTTCGTTTCCCCCATTGCCACAGAAAGCCGCGGAGCCTCGACGCTCACATAACCGTGGCAAACCACTCGTAGTCGGTAATCGCGACCCGCCGGAAGTCTGGTGAATTCGAAGGCGCCGAGCCGATCAGTGACCGTTGTTGCCGTCACGTTGGCGCCCGCTCCGGCCAGCAACACAAGCTGGGCCCCCTCAAGGGCGCGTCTGCCCGAGTCGAAAACGTGGCCCCGAAGACTTCCCGTACCTGCCTGGCCCATTGCCTGGCATGAGAGAAAGACCGACAGCAGGGCCACCCTCGCGTAAGTTTGAATATGCAGCCGACAGCGCATCAGGAATGGAGTTTGTCCCCAGAGCCTAGGGGCCACCGCCGTTTCTCAACCCCTCAGCCTGGCGCGCGATGAGACCAAAACCTCTCGACTGCGCGTCCTTCTCCAAGGCCGACAGATGGGCTCGCCCAGCCGCCTTGTCGCCCCACTTAATCTCGATTTCACCCAGCGCCAGACGGGCTTGGAACTGGCGGATCACGTTTTGGTGCCTGGACGATTGGTCCAAAATCGCCTCCAATCTGCCGGTCGCTTCCGTGATGTCGCTGGGCTTTCCGGAAGAGGCGCGCAGGCGCTCAGCCAGGATCGACAATTCCTGGCCCGACCCGAAATTGATGCCCGCTGCCAGCGTCGGTACCCTTCCGGAGGAGTCAGCGACGGGTAGGACTTGTTGAGCCTCCACCGTCCTGCCTTGCGCCAGAAGAGACTCCGCCAGTACGGTGTTGGCGGCCAGCTTGAAGTCAGGCGCCTCCTGCAGGTGAGGGTCCTGCAGGACACCACGCACCGCGGCCTCGGCCTTAAGCGGATGGTTCTCCGCCACCAGGAGCTGAGCCAGGGCGAGTTCGCTTCTATCCTCATCAATTTTTCCGCCGACTTCAGCCATGATGGTGGCGGCCTGGCTGTACTTCTGATGGGCTTGGGACAAATTGCCTTGAACGGCCAGGACATCACCCAAAAAGAGCAGCATGCGCCCATAGCTAGCCCTGTCACCCAGATCATGGGAGATCGAGAGGGCACCTTCGCAAGCCTTCTGAGCCCCGGCAAGATCGCCTTCGGCCCCTGAGATAATCCCGAGCAACATCGACGAGAGCGCGGCATACCTGGGATCGCCGCTCTTCTGGAAGATCTGCAGCGATTGCTGGAGGGATGACTCGGCCCCGGACAGGTCCTCCACCTGAAGCTGCAATTTGCCCAGATCGAACAACGCGTGGGCGGCGGTATCGTTGTCCCCTACCACACGCGCGGCCTGCTGCGCCTCGTCAAGAGCTTTTCGGGCATCATTCATGTTTCCCTGGTTCAGGAGAGCCTCTCCCTGCTCTCTCAGAGCCTGGGCCAACAGCACCTTCGAACGTCTAGCTCTGGCTTTTTGAGCAGCTCTGGCACTCGCGACCACCGCCCTATCGGAGTTCCGGGCCGCCGTCGCCGCGCGGCTTTCCGCCAGATCAATGAGGGGATCATCACCATCCGGCGCCGGGAGCTGCTTCAACTGCTTCAAGGTGGCCATGGCGTCGTCAGGATTGCCGCTCGTCCATTGGGCCCGGGCCAATGCGAGGCCATAGTCGAGGTTATCCGGAGCGAGGATAAATAGCGCCCGATACGCCTGGATGGCTTGGTCCCAGTGCAAGGAAGCCTCACGGTACCGGCCCTCGATCAAGAGCTGGTCTTCGTGCGAAAGGTCCTTCGACGTCTCGAAGGCTTTCCGGCTTTCCTCCTTCGTCTGGTCCAGGTCACCCAGCATTCTCCAGGCCTCGGCGAGCGCGGCGTGCGTCAAGGGAAACTCCGGCTCAATGCGCACGGATTGCTGGAGCAAGTCGCGGGCGCCCAGCGGATCGAACGAGCGAAGCTTGGCAAGGCCCCCGGCGTAGAGCCTGGCCGCCTCCGGACTGGACGGTGCCGAGGCACGCGTAACACTTGCCTGCTCTGCCGTTACCTCGCCCGCCCCCAGTTTCCCCCGCACGTCCTTTCCGGTGCGCGCGACCAGATCGAAAAGACTCGTTTCGCTGCTGGTCTCTGAGACAGCGGCAAGGGTCGATCCTACCCGCGTGTCCTGCAGCCGCAAATCCAGACGTACCTGTGCGCCCGCCGTCTGGCCCAAGTCGAGGTACGAGCCCACCACCACATAGTCAGCACCCAGGGCCTGGTGAATACGCGCCAGGGTATCAGCGGCGTAACTGTCCGCCTCCGGCAGCGTAAGGTCGATCTTCGCGCGGGCCACGTTTTCGCCAGAGATAATCCGGAGTTGCTCTCCAGCGGCAAGGTCCGTGCCGAGCATCTCGGACAGCGCTGTCGAAAGCCAGCTGGTTTCCGGCTTGCCCGACAGGTTCTTGAAACCCAGCACCGCCACGGTGGGTCTCCGCACCCCGGACACAGAGCTGCCATTTCTAATCGAAGCAGGGACCGGGGCCTCAGCCGGCGGTGGATGATGGCCATTCCACCACCAGTAAAGCCAAGAACCCAGCCCCACCACGATCAGCAGAACCAATCCAGCCAGCGTGGCAGAGATCGGCGAGCGACGCCGAAAGCCGGAGATTGGGCTGATCTGAATTTGGCCCGAATCGAGCGCCCGCTTCAGGCTCCTCAAATCGGCCAGCATGCCGGCGGCAGATTGGTAACGCGCCTTCCGGTCCTTTTCGAGCGCTAGTTGAATAATGCGATCGAGTTCGCGGGGCAGGCGAGGGTTGACGTCCAAGGGCGGCTTGGGCGACTCCTGAAGAAGCGCCGCAAAGATCTCCGCCGAACTTGGTCCCGGAAATGGCCGGACACCGGTCGACATCTCATAAAGCATCGACCCAAAGCTGAATAAATCGGTGCGGGCGTCCAACTGTTCGCCGCGTGCCTGTTCCGGGGACATGTAGGCCACCGTTCCCACGGCTGCGCCGCGAGCAGTCAAATGCTCAGCGTCAATCCTGCCGTCGGACGTGGAATCGGCAGGGGCGGGAGTCTGGTTCGAAGCACTCGTCTCGAAATCCGTTCCCCGCCTCCCCGTATTCGTGAGCTTGGCCAGTCCAAAGTCTAAGATCTTGGCGTGGCCGCGCGGCGTAACAAAAATGTTCGCCGGCTTGATGTCCCGATGAACGATGCCTTGCCGGTGCGCCGCGTCCAACCCGTCCGCAATCTCAATCGCGATGCCGAGGAGTTGATCGGTTGGAAGCGGCCTCGCCTGATCCCGGTCCAGCAGATTCCTCACGGTCTCCCCTTCCAACAGCTCCATCACAATGAAGGGCTTACCCTCATGGTCTTCGACTTCGTGAATGGTGCAGATGTTGGGATGGTTCAACGCCGATGCAGCAATAGCTTCGCGCGCGAAGCGACCCAGAGCCGCGGGGTCGGCAGCAAGTTCGTCCGGAAGGAATTTCAGCGCCACCTGGCGGGACAGCCTGACGTCCTCCGCGCGGTACACCAGCCCCATGCCGCCCCTGCCCACTACACTCAAGACGCGATAGTGGGAAACCCGCTTCCCGATCAGAGTGTCGCTGACATGCCCCTCAACTCCGGGTGACAGCTCGATGGTCGTCGAAGGTGCACCCCCGTCTGAGGACTGCAATCTCTCCACCGGTACCAGGAGCCGATAGCCTCGACGACGGGCCACGGTCTCGATGTATTGCGGACTGTCGGCGGAATCCCCGAGCGCCTGCCGAAGCTTCCGGATCGCCGTGTGAATGCTATTTTCGAACTCCACCACGGTGTCGTTGGGCCAGAGCTTCTTCCTGATCTGATCGTGCGTTACGATGCCCCCGCCCGCCTGCACCAGCATCAGCAGGACTTGCAGAGGCTGGCCCTGAAGCACAACCCGGCGACTGCCCTTGCGAAGTTCGCCGGCCCTCAAATCGAGTTCAAAGTCTCCGAGCTTAACGCGATCTGGAACTGCTATTTCCACGAAGGGCACCCAGAAGTGGCGCTGAGTTTACCAGATTTTGAACCTGACTCCAATTGCGATTTATGTCCGCCACACCTGCTCAATATCGGCCGTAGAGGCTGAAGGAGCTTCCAATCAATCACTTAGCTGTTCAGAGATGGTTCAGGGTCAAGTCAGGGTCAGCCCATTGACGAAACCCTGGCTTCGCGCGAGAGTCGGCCCCACGCCGCGTCCCGAGGGATCCGGCAGGGGGAGGACAGCATGAGATCGTATAGGCGGCTGAGTCACTTTGCTCTCGTAGTATTGGCCGGGCTGGTTCTGGCAAATCAACGACCGTTCTACTCCCAAAGCGGCGCGGGACTCGAAAGTCCCACCGGAGCGCTTCCGCTTAGACACGTCACCGTTATGGGCTCCGCCACCTGCCCGGCCGGAGCAATCACCGGCGCGAATTGTAAGGAGATCACGGTCTCCTGCCCGGGACTTCCCGACTTGAACGCCACGCTGGCTGTGGCCATCCCTACCGCCAAATTGATCGGTACTGTCATCCTTCACGGCGGCGGCCCAGGCACCACCTTCTTAAACAGCGGCTTCCCTGATGCGTACCTCGCCAACGGCTTCAACGTAGTGCAAATCGCCTGGGCCAGCGACTGGGCCAGTGCCAGCGGCGCTGGCGTCAAGAGCGCCGCCTGCCGCCCCGCCACCGTATTCGATTATGTGTTCAAGGTCGTCCAAGGCTCCTCGCGATCGATCGGATTTTGCGGTCAGGGCGTCAGCGGCGGGGGCGCGGCGCTGGGATACTCGCTCGCGCACTACGGCCTCTCGAGCGAATTCGACTACGTGGTGATCGCTGCCGGCCCTGCCGTGTCGAGAATGGACTACGGCTGCGATCCGCCGTTGTACACCGGCGCGCCCCGCAACCTTTGTCCTCTACTTACTGACGCGCCTTTCGCCTACAGCGCCGCAACCGCAGGCAGAGTGAATATGTGGGAAGGCACTACCACTTGTGGCGCTCCGAAACCGCTTCGCAGCGAGATCGGCCGGTGGGCCGACGACTCGCTGGTCTCGTCAGGCGCCAATTACGACTACCCCCAGACCGCTATGAGCTGGTTCTTCTGCGTTACTCCGCCCATTAACGAGAGCACGGGTCAAGGCTCTTTTCTGATCGACGAGGTGGTGCCCAAGAACGCTCCGCCTGACGTGAACTGCTATTCGGGTGCCTGCCAGGGCGAGGCCGTCTGGCAGGATCCTGACGCGTTCAACACCACAGTTTCCGAAATGTTAGCGCAGTGCCAGGCCAATCACTGAGGCGCAGCTTTCAGACTCGGCGCGCCACGGTTCCGCAGACGTGTGCCCGGTTGTTTTGAGATCGGTTTCGTTGTTGAGCAGTAGCTCTATATTTCACAGCCGAAAGGAGAAAGTCATGACCACCGTCAGATCTTACTTGATTGCGCTGTTTCTCGCGGTTCCCTTACACGCTCAAACCATGCAACTGTCCACCTACTTTGGCGCTCTTGGCGCGAACGGCGTACAGGCCATGACCACGGTCGCGGCCATGGCGACCGACGGCGCCGGAGACATGTACATGGTTGGCAGCACGAACTCGAACCTGCCGTGCGGGACCATTCATGGAATGCAAAACGTGTTTGTCGCAATGGTTAGCATCAAAACCAAACAGCCGGTTTGGTGCACATTCATCGGCGCGAACACGGATTATGGCTATGGCATCGCGCTCGACGCCAGCGACAACATCTACGTTGCGGGAATGACCAATTCTCCGGGGCTGGGTACGGCGGGAGCGTACCAGACTTCGCTGATGGGCACCGATGACGCCTTCGTCGCCGAGCTTAACCAGACAGGTAGCCTACAATGGTTTACGTATCTTGGTGCCGCATTTAACTCCCAGGCGAACTCAGTTTTTGTCGACTCCACCGGCGTGTACATCACGGGCTACACGACCGGAAATGGTTGGCCGGTGGCCGGCGGCGTAAGTCAGACTCATTACGGCGGCGGAGGGTTCGATATCGCCATGGCGAAGCTAAGCCTGGACGGATCGACTCTCCTGTGGAGCGGATACCTGGGCGGCAGCTCTGACGATGTAGGCTACCGGTTAGCGGTCTCGCCCGACGGTTCCCAAGCGTGTCTCGACGGCTACAGCAAGTCCAATAACTACCCGACCACGCAGGGCGCCTTTCAGAACACGAAGAATGCTCAGCGTGCCGCCGTTGTCACGTGCGTCGATCCGGGAACGGGCGCAACTCAAGCCAGCACCTACTTCGGAGGCAGCACCTCGAGCCAGCAGCAGTGCAATGCCTGCGCCGCCGGATTGACGTTCGATTATTCCGGCAACGTCTGGATCGTGGGCCTGGCTCAGAACGAAAGCGACTTTCCTGTCACCCAGGATGCCTTGCAAGGGCAGTATGGCGGAGGACTGCACGACGCCTTCATTGCCGAGCTTAGCCCCAACCTGTCGGTTGTCGAGTACTGTACGTGGTTTGGAGGCAGCCAGGACGACGGCGCGGTAGCCCCGGAGTTTGATTCCAGCGGCAACTTGTGGATTCACGGCAACACGTTTTCCGCTAACCTCGTCCTGCCCCAAAACCCTCCGCCATTCCAGAATTATAACGGAGGCCCGACCCAGACATCGGACGCGTTCCTGCTGGAGATATCGCCCGCAAACTCAATGCACTCCTCCTGGTGGGTCGCCTATGGCACCTACCTCGGCGGCTCCGCGAACGAGTTCGGCGGCGCCACGCAGAGCCTGGCTGTGGGACCCGGCGTCATCTGGTTTGCCGGCTACACCAAATCCTCGAACTTCCCCTTGGTGAACGCGTTTGATAAGAAGCTCAAAGGAACGGAGGCGGGGTTCGTCGCACAGTTTTGCCCCACCTGCAGCAATGAGTAACGCCGCCACGAATTCCGAGCCACGCTTAAACTTGCACTCCGAGCGGGCGCTGAATGTTGTACGGGATTGCTTTCGCAGTTCGATCAGGACCCTTACGATGACGGTAAGTGTGCAGTTGCTGCAGACCCCTGCGGCTTCCATTGCAGGAAAAGTGCGGGAGGAGGCGTTCGGACCGTTTATCCTCTTCCCGCACAGGGATCGCATTCCGAGGCTGGAAACGTGGGTTTTCAGCGGGCCAAAAGCGACGAGAACGCGGACCGGGAAGGCACCGGCGCCTCGGCAGGGTTCGCCGCGCTCCGCGCCTCCATCCGGCGCGACCGCTGACGCCCCACAGAGCACCTTGTCCGAGCACAAGGCTTGTGTTTCCAGAGCGCCAAAGTGACCAACCAGGCGCCGTGTGTAACCTTAAAAGGCACGTCGCGTCTACGTCATGTTCGACTCTAATGTCGCTCGTAATCCGCAAGCGCAGGTCACTTTTGGTTCTCACGCAATGATTGAGTCAAAGCGAACTCGCGATCGGCATCGGCGTCACGTCCCAGCTTCTTGTAAGCTTCGCCGAGAATATAGTGCGCAAAGGAGTTATTGGGATCCATCTTGAGCGCTCGTTGTAGGAAGCCCGCAGCGAGAGCAGGATCGCCCTTCTTGAGCTCCACCTTGCCCAGAAGCACGTACGGTCCTGTGAAGTCGGGGTTGAGCCATACGGCCTGTTTCAACGCTGTCTCGGCCAAATCCCATTGCTCGAGCCGCGTATAAGAATCTCCGAGTCTCCAGTAAGCCATCCAGAGAACTGGGTTTTCTGCGAGTTCCGTTTGAAATTCAACGATGGATGCTGGCACGCGCGATTTGAATAGGTACATCTCTCCCAAAAGAAAATGCGCCATCGGCAGGTGAGGGTCGAGTTGGAGTGCTTTCTGAAGCTCAGGAATGGCCTCTTCTTCGAGGTCCTGCCGGATCATCATCTGAGCCAGCACCAGGTGCGCCTGGGCGCTCGATGGGGGAACCGAAAACATGCGCGCGAACGCGACTCGCGCCTGGTCGTCCTTTTGGCTCTGCAGGTAATCGACGCCCAGCAGATACGATCCGGTGACGTCCGGCTTGGGCAACTGCGATTGCACTCGCTCGAGCAGCGGAATCGACTGCCGGGCATGGCCAAGCAAATGATACGAGAGTCCCAGCAACTGCGTTGACTCGCCGTCGTCGGGATTACCCCTCAGCGCAGCCTCAAGATGCGGCACAGCCTTCTCGAAGTCGCGCTTCTGATAGTAAGCCTTTCCGAGCGCAGCTTCGACTTCCGCAGTTCCCTGCCCCTTTCGATTCAAGTCTTCGAGCATCGCCACCGCCCGGTCATACTCCCCCTGGTTGAGCAGGTCCTCGGCGGCAGCCAATGACTCCGAACCAACTGCGCTGGAATCGGCAGTTGCGTGCGAAGCTCGGTTTGACTTCTCGGGCGTGCTGGCCTGCTGCGCTGCCAGTCGAGGAAACTGGGCCAAACAGGCCGAAATCAGTATCAGGGAAAGACGAGTTCCGATTTCTCTTCCCACTTTCCTTACACTCCTTGCAGCCTCTGGGTCCCCGCACGCTCCCAAAGAGCGCCCTCTCGTAAAGTATTGAGCCAGGCCGGGCTCTGCGTGCTTGCTGAAAGATGAGCCTTAAAGCGAGCTACCTGCCCGGCCAGCCAGGCAATGAGGTTCGTCAAAGCGCCTGAGGTTTCTGGCAGCGCCCCGTTTCTTGTATCCCGAGTGCCTTCAGAACCCTCCGCGATCAGTTCCAGGTGGAGTTCGCACATTTCGTCAGTGCTATCCTCGCCCCACGTGACGAGTTTCGGTGGATGATTCGGATTGCGAGGATTTCCGGCCGAGTTGTCGTAGGTCCACTTGACATCGATTCGAGTCCCTTGCGGCAAATGAACCGGCGATTTGTAGCGGTACTCCTCCTGCCAATTGAAATCCCACTGCTTGATCCATATCAGAGGCTTGATCGTTCCATCCGGCAGGGTTGCGGTCGCCTTTACCTCCTTCCCGAGGAAGTGGGCATGAGGTATGACTCCCAGCAACTCCGAATCCTCAGCAATGTAGCCATAGCTGTTCACGCCGTAGCTACTTGCGCCGGGCGGGATGTTAAGGACCTGAGTTCCGATGGTTTGGTCAAACGGAGTCCTTTGCGCCGGCTGCTTCGAGAAATAAAGGCCGATCTGAAACTGCTCTTTTTCTGGCTTTCCATCAGGATGAAAATGCACCTGCATTACCAAGCCGGAACCCTGTCGTATCCGTGACGCGACGCCGGCAGGCCAGGGCTTGGGTAAGGCGCCCGAAGTCCAAAGACCAAGGTAGCCAGGAACAGGGAATCCGAGACTGCCAAAACAGGCATAGCCCGACGGAGAAGCGCCCTGAAGTCGCATCGCCGCACCGTAGCTATCCTCGACAATGATGGCGTGGTGGACCACCCGAGCAGCGCTGGGGCGGAGTTCCCACGCAGAGATGTAGCGGTCGCCAGGCTGGTCCACCGGCACTACGAAGCAACGATACACATCATTCGGTCCTTCGGGGACGTCAAAGGGCTGACGAAGACTGACCACGAGATCGGGTGTGCCTAGATACCAACGGTCGGGAAAATGAGGGACAGGAGGCAAGTCTCGCATCTCGCCCCGGGGCATGCCCTCGGCCACCCATTGTTGGAGCGTGTCGATATCTTCGTTGCTGAGCCGCCGGTCGCCCTCAAAGTCGCCGAAGTCAGGTTCGGGTTTCCACGGCGGCATCAAGCGGCTTTTGGTTGCGGCCGCTATCATCGCGCCATGCGCGCGCATGTCCTCGTAAGTGAGCAGGGGAAACGGCGCGACCTGGCCGGGCCGATGACACGCCGCGCAGTGCTCGTAGACGATGGGGGCGACGTCCGTGGTGAATGTGACGCCGGGGCCTACTGGCGGGCACCTGGCGCTCCTACACTTGACTCCTCCTGCGGCGCCGATCACAAGCGACGCCAAAACCCACAACCATCTGCTTCGGATGCTCACTTGGCTTGCGACTCCCCGGAGCGCGTACATAAAACTGCGGTCGCCAGACCTGATCCATGTCAGCAAGCGGTCTTTGCGCGCAGACAAGGATAGCACGGTCGGAAGCACGTGTCCCAAGCGGACGGTAGTGGTGTCATTTGCTGACATGAAATCGTTTCAGGTGCACCGTTATTCCCGCGAAGGCGGGAATCCATTAGGAGAATCCTTAAGATAGCGCGCCCACAAATGGATTCCCGCCTTCGCGGGAATGACGATGCCGCAAATGACACCACTACCAAGCGGACCGCGTCCACGAAGCACAACCGAACACCATTGGGGTCCTTCAGGCAGTAAGAAACCAAAATGGAAGGAGGAGCCCGCATCGCAGGCTCCTCCGTGTGGCGAGGTACGATTCAGCAAACCAGATTTTCAGAACTCCACGCGCAGCCCGAACTGCCATTCCCGCATGTTCGCGTTGCCCAGGATGTCCGTGATTCGGCCCGCCGTTCCGCAGTCGACGCAGCTGTCGGGATTGGACAAGTTGACGTGGTTGAAGAAGTTATAGGATTCGCCGCGTAGCTGAGCGTTGACCCTTTCGCTGATCTTGATGTTCTTGAAAAATGAGATGTCCGCGTTAAAGAAGCGCGGGCCCCAGAGGGAATCAACGCCCGCGTTGCCGAAGGTTCCGACCGCCGGTCGCGTCCACGGTCCGCTCGTGCAACCCGGGTCGGAGGGGCAGGTGCCGCCATTGGTTGGCGCAAGCGTGTGGGTGGCGATCTGATACCAGTAACCCGCAATCTCGGGATTACCGGAGCGCGTGCCGGCGCCGACGGTGCCGTTGCGGATCGGATAGCCCTCTCCCGTGTCGCTGTCCGATCCCCGATTGGCGTAGCCCGGAGTGAAGGGGGAACCGCTCATAATGGACCAGCCCCCGTTGATCTGCCATCCGCCTACGAGCGCATTCACGGCGCGTGAGGCATTGCTTAAGTATTTGTGACCTGTTCCAAACGGTAAAACAATCACGTTGGTTATGGTCAAGACGTGGTGGCGCTGGAAATCCGAGGGCCCGTAACTCAAGCTCGGATCGTAAATAACGTAGCCGCTGCCGTCATATTGGTTGGCGTGGGCAAAGGTGTAGTTGGCACCCAGTGTGTAGCCGGAACCGAACCGCTTATCGACCTTCATCTGCAGCGACTCGTAATTGTTACTATAGTCGTTCCCGTAGTAGTTCAGGCCCTGTGTCCAGCCGTAGAGGTGATAGTACGGCCGCCGGTCGTTGGTTCCCACGCCTTGCGCAAAGCCGTCGATGGTCGGAGTGTTGATGTCGTAATTTGGACCGTCCCCATTGAACACGTGCGTGCCCTTGTTGGCCACATAGGCGACCTCCGCAGAGAGGGTGTTACTGAACGCGTGCTGAACAGAGACATTCCAAGCATCGACGGTGAGCAAGCGCATGGCCTTGGGGTGCATGTGCGGGCTTACGCCATCGGGGTAGAGCGGATCGCCATTTACACCCAGACACTGATTGCCGTTCACTTGGGCAGCAGTCACGAGGGTGATCGCATTGCAGTTGTTCTGAAGGATTGTGCTTGTGTCGAGGCCCGGAGGACCGGTCGCCAGGTCGAAGACAGCATCGTAATTGGCAGCCGGATTCAGAGTCTGGTTTGCGAGCACAGGGAGATTTTGGGTCACCGTATGGCCAAAAATAGACCCGAAGGTGCCAATGTCAAATGACCGGCCGTAACCGGCCCTGATAACGGTCGTCGGACGGATCTGGTAGGCGATACCGAGTCGTGGTGCGAAGTTCGTGTAGCTGTTCTTCACATTCCCACTAAGATTCACTCCGTTCTCGCCCGCGATCCAGTCCTCGCCGGTCGCCGGCTGCACCCAACCGCCATTATCCTTCCCGTTCACGCTCTGGGGGAAGTAGATCTCCCAACGCAAACCGTAATTGACGGTGAGCTTCGGCGTTACGCGCCACGTGTCCTGGCCATAGAAAAACCACCTTCTCTGCCTCTCCGCAGCGGTCGTCACGTTGCTGACGTAGCGCGCAAAGGAGGTGGAGTAGCCCAGAAGATACGTGGCCAGCCCTAATCCCGAACCATTCGAGCCTTCCGTGAAGTTGTTGCTGAAATAGATCTCTCCGGCGCGGTGTGAATCGCTGGGTACGCGCAGGTTCATCGCATAGCGAATATCAGCCCCGAACTTGATCGTGTGGTTGCCGCGAATATTGGTCCAGTTGTTGACGAACTGGAATTGCTGCTCCTGCTCGTTCAGCGGACAGTTGCACTGGTTGGCTCCGAGGCTGTAGCCCCAGTCCAGGTTCTGGCTCCCCTGAATATTCTGAAGTTGGAAATGCGGCATGCCCGAAGTGTAGGTCTTATCGAGATTCAGACCCGGTATTCCGGCGTCAGAGGCCGGGCTCGTCCCGAGACCATTCGGATTCACAAATACCCGGTAGCGCATGAAGCCGAATCGGAAATCGGTGAGCAACGTGGGCGACAGCGTGTAGTCAAACCCGTAGGCGACACTCTGGTTCCGGACACTGGACGCTCCAGCAAATCCACCTACGCTGGGATCAACGTTGAAGGCGGGTCCTCCGACCTCGGTACCAAATAGCCCGGGGCCCTGACGAGCGAAGCGCTGGAAGCTGTAGCGTCCCAGCATGTGAAGCTTTGAAGACAAATAGACGTCCGATCGGACGTCAAACCCGTCGCTGTTAAACGTCTGGTTTCCCGAAGCAAAAAAATTGTTGGCAAGAGGGTCGCTCGGCGACGTATTCGGAAGGGGAATGTTCTGGAGCATCTTAGCCGCCGCCAGGGCTGCCGGCGTCTGAAGCGCCGAAGCCGGAATTACGTTCCCGGGAAACTGCTGGCGGGGGCAGTTCGTTGGGGTGGGACAGGGTATGACATTTCCGTTCGCATCGAAGGGGTTGTAGATATTGTGGCTGCTGGCAGCTGCGACCGCGCTCAAATCTCCAGCACGTTCGTCCGCCGTGGGAACCCAGGTTTGCCCCGAGCCGCTGAGAGAGCGCCGAGTGCCCTGGTAATCGCCAAAGATAAAAGCCTTGTCCTTTTTGATCGGTCCGCCGAGGGATCCTCCAAATTGGTTCCAGACACTGTGGGGGACGTCCGAAACGCCACCGCATGCGGCGCCGCATTGGGTGAACGGGTCGCGGGCGCTGAAGTGGTTAATCCGATTGAACGCAAAACCGTCGCCGTGGACTTGATTCGATCCCGACTTCGTCTGGCTACTGACGACTCCTGCAGTCGCCATGCCCAACTCGGCGTCGTAATTCTGAGTGGTGATCTTTGCCTCAGTCACCGAATCGATATTGGGATTGATCACCACGATCCCAAGAATCGGATCCTGGTTTGAGGTGCCATCCAACGAGTAGTCGGTACCGCTGAAGTGCTGTCCATTCATCATGATCTGAATCGCGCCTTGGGGGTTTTCGCTGGCGGCGTGTTGCCAGCCGAGGCGCTGCGAGCCCGGGGTCAACAACTGGAAGGTGATGAAATTCCGATTGAATATCGGCAGCTCCTGTACCTGTCTTTCGCTGAACGTTTGGGACACATCAGTCTTTTCGGTTTTGAGCAAGGGCACCGCGGCCGTGACTTCGACCGTTTGTGTGACCGCACCCAAACTCAGTGTCGCGTTAACCTGTACAGCCGCGTCCACGTTTACCTGGACACCTTCCTGCACATAGGCCTGGAAGCCTGTCGCCTCGATACGCAGCCGATAGGTTCCGACAATCAGGTGCTCCTGTTCATAAGCGCCCGAGGCGTTGGTCGTGCTTTCGTAATTGATGCCTTTCGAGACGTCGGTGACCGTCACCTTGGCATTGGGCACGGCAGCGCCTTGTGAATCCGTTACGGTGCCCACGATGCTGCCATAAACCGCCTGGGCAGACGCACGACCCGGGAGCGCCATCGCCAGAAGCAGGGCCGCGCCAATCAGGAGCGCCCCTCTTCTAAACGACCCTTCGATCCTATTCATCGTAGTTGGCTGCATACGGCCTCCTTGTGGCACCTCGACAGCATTATCGAAAAGCAGGCAACCCCAAGACCCGACAATCCTCAGAACTGCTGCAGGCAAAACATTTATAATCAATCAGATAGACACGCCTCTCCCCCCAACAACCCCAGGGAATTCACCAAGAACTGGTTCATAACCCCGGCGAATGGTGTAGGATGTTTATGTTGCTGACATGAATCGTAGGAGTTACATGGAGTTATGTAACGGTTACCCCGCGTAGCTTACGCAAATAAAAAGCCGGTGGAAACCGGTAAGGACGTCAGTGTCGGGTGTGGTGCCGGGGGAGCTTTGCCATGATCGACTCGTCTTCGGTCTCCGAGAACCATCAGCACGAAATTCCCATCAGCCCGTCCGAGCAGCGCCAGCAACTCCAAAGAATACTGCAATCTGGGGCGTTCCGAAACGCTCCTGGACTGCAAAAATTCCTCGATTACGTGACTTGCAAAACGATAGACGGCTTATCCGGAGAGATTAAAGAGTACGCAATCGGGGCCGACGTCTTTGGCAAGCCCGCGGAGTACGACACGAGGGTTGACACCACCGTTCGCGTCCAGGCAAACCGGCTTCGGGAGAAGTTGAAGAGATACTACGAGGGTGAGGGCTCTGCGGACGATATCTTGCTCACGATACCCAAAGGGCACTATATTCCGTCCTTCTCGCGGCGAGCGGCCATAGCTGGCGATCAAGTGATTGACAATAAAATACTTACAGAAGCCAAGGCGCTTGGACCGGCCGGCCGGGTACGCCTAGGGCTGGCAAGGCTGCTGCGAAGCCAGCTGGCGGGGTTCTCTTCAGGAATCCTGGGATTGGTTTTGCTGCTCGGCGGGCTTCTCCTTCTTTTCCGGCCGGCCGCCAATCGCGCTCGGGCTGGCCTGAGCCCCGTCGGCCGCGACACGCTCTTAGCGGACAGCATCGACAGCCCTCTAGCCGCGTTGTGGTCCGATTTCCTCAAGCAGGGCAGTTCGCCGATCGTGGCGTACTCGAACTCAGAGTTTCTCGCCACAGAGAATTCCGACTTGTTGCGAGTGCAAAGCGAGGAAGTCGACAATGCCGGAGCCCCCGCCCGAAGCGACGTGGCCCGTCGGTTGAGCGCAAATCGTCGTCTTTTGGACCACGCCGGCCCCGTCTTTTTCGAGGACCTTTACACCGGAACAGGCGAGGTCATGGCCGTCTTCTATATCACTCGTCTGTTTACGCAAGCGCACTCACCCTTGGGCGTGAAGCGCTGCCGGCTGGTGACGGTTTCTGACTTGAGCCAGCACGACGTGATCTTCCTCGGCTCGACGGTCGAAAACAATCTCTTGGCCAAGCTTCCCCTCACTCAAGACTTCGAGTTTGTTCTGCCTCCCAACGCTCCTCACCTTTGGGGCTGCCGAGTCGTAAACCTGCATCCGCAGCCAGGTGAGAGCAGCCTCTATGAGACTGAACGCGATCGCAAGACTCAGGTCTTACGGGCCGATTACGCTTTAGTCAGCTTCTTGCCAGGACTGGGCCCGTCACGAAGGATTGCGGTGCTGGGAGGGCTTACCACCATTGGCACTCAAGCCGCGGCAGACTTTGCGTCTTCGGCGGCCGGAAGTGCTGAACTGCTCGCCCGCCTGGGTACGCGCACGCCCGCGGGGATACGGCTCCCCCCTTTCTTTCAAGCCCTTCTACGAGTAGATATTATGAAGGGTGATGTGCTCAGGGTGGAGTACGTAACCGGCCACGTGATCCAGGCGGGACCGCTCGCGCAAGCTGGAACCTAGGGGCATTGGCCGACTTCGGCGGCGCCGATTTTCCGCTATACTGCTCGTTTGTCTGACCATCAATAACAGGCTTCACGATGAGGACTTCTCGACGCGATCTATTGCGTGCCATCGGTTCCACGAGCTTGTTCGTGGGCTTTGACGCCGCGATTAGTGCGCTCGCGAAGCAATCCGTCGTGAGCGCGGACAATCCATTCAACCGGCCCGTCGCTCCCGGGGCGCCATTTGACGTCGCCCTGACCGACGTCGCACGGCAGGCCGGTCTGCGCTCGACGTGCGTTTCCGGCCGGCCGGATAGCAAACCGTGGATCGTTGAAACCACAGGGTGTGGGATCGCCGTTTTCGACTACGACCGAGACGGCTGGCTGGACATTTTCCAGGTAAACGCTACCACTCTTGAAGGTTTTCCGCATGGCAAAGAACCAACATGCCATCTCTACCATAACAACCGGGACGGGACCTTTACGGACGTAACGGCCAAAGCCGGACTCACCCGCAGCGGCTGGGGTCAGGGCGTATGCATAGGCGATTACGATAACGACGGCTGGGACGATCTTTTCGTGACCTATTGGGGTCAGAATGCGCTCTACCACAACAACGGGGACGGCACCTTTACCGACGTCACCGCGCGAGCGGGTCTGATTCAGCGTGGGCAGCGGCCAAGGTGGAACAGCGGCTGCTCCTTTGTTGATTATAACCGTGATGGACACCTAGACCTTTTTATCGCCAACTACGTTGACGTCGACCTCTCCGAATTGCCGAAGCCGGGATCCGGCCAATATTGCTCGTGGAAGGGCGTGCCGGTGATGTGCGGTCCACGTGGGCTTCCACCGTCCGGCAACATCCTCTACCACAACAATGGCGACGGCACCTTCACCGATGTCACCGCGAAGGCAGGCATACTGAAGACGCCCGGTCACTACGCATTCAGCCCTGTTACCGGCGATTTCGATAACGATGGCTGGCCCGACATCTATGTGGCCTGCGATTCCACCCCTAGTATCCTCTATCGCAACAAGCGGGACGGTACGTTCGAAGATATCGCCATTCCGGCCGGCTGTGCCCTTAACGACGACGGCCAGAGCCAGGCGGGCATGGGGGCGGCGGCGGGCGACTACAACTGCGACGGTTGGCTGGACATTTTCAAGACCAACTTCTCCGACGACACCTGCAGCCTTTATCGCAACGATGGCGACGGCACCTTTACAGATGCGACTTTCTCCGCAGGCATGGGCCTCAACACCCGCTATTTGGGCTGGGGCTGCGGGTTCGTGGACCTCGACAATGACGGCTGGCTCGACGTTTTCGTGGCCCACGGCCATGTCTACCCGGAAGTGGAACGGGCCGGAGTCGACGTTCCCTACAAGGAGCCCAAGATCGTTTATCGCAACCTGCGCAACGGCCGCTTCGAAGACGTCTCTGCCCGTGCCGGGCCGGGCGTGGGCCTGTTGCGTTCAGCGCGAGGCGTGGCTTTCGGAGATTTTGATAATGACGGTGACGTCGACATCGTGATCAACAACGTAGACGATACGCCTACGTTGCTTCGCAACGATGTCACCCGCACAAATCGCTGGCTGAAGATCAAGCTGGAGGGATCACCATCCAATCGTTCCGGGATCGGCGCGCGCGTCAAGGTCGTGACAGGCGGCCATGCGCAGATCGACGAGGTCCGAAGCGGAGGCAGCTACATCTCGCAGAGCGATCTTCGACTCCACTTCGGTATGGGATCAGCTACTCAGGCGGACCTAGTGGAGATCCGTTGGCCCAGCGGACACGTGGATCGAGTGAAGAACGTGGCTACAAACCAGGTGATCCAGATGAAAGAGGGGCACGGGCAGACGACGCTGAACGGCGCGACGAGAACAAAGTGAGAGGTACGCGCTGATGGCGCTATGCGCAGTTTTCCCTTCTTGGTTTTGGTTGCGCCGACAAGGACGAAACCTCCCGCGGGCTCGGACGGCCCGCGCCCGCGTCTCAGGGAAGAAGGTGGAGGGAATTGCCGGCTCGAGACGTGCGTTCACTTGCCCTGCCGAGGGCAAAGCCAGTCGACGATCTATTGACGAAGAACCACGATGAAGCCGGAATTTCAGCATCGGAGAGTGGCGCACGCAGGCTGCGTTGCTGCCATAGGACAATCCGTGATAGTTGGCCTTTCCCTGGCCCTTACGATCCATGGCCTCGCCGCATTCCAACAAGAGTCTAAGCTGGCACTCTCAGCTGAGGACCACTACCAGCGCGCTCTCGCGGCGATCCAGAAGCACCAGTGGCAACCCGCTCTCCGCGAGCTTCAGTTGGCGCTGAAGATCGAGCCCACCTCGGCGCCCGCGCACAACACTCTGGGTTGGGTTCTTATGCAGACAGGCCAGTACGATGGCGCGTTACAGGAGTTTAGACGGGCTGAGACCCTTAACCCCAGTCTGGCCGACGCTTTCTACAATCAGGGCAAGGCGCTCGAATACAAACAGGACCTCGAGCGTGCCATCGAGTCGTATCAAAACGCGATCAGACTCCGGCCTGACTGGGCAGAGGCGCACGATGCGCTCGGGTTCATTCTAGCCCATCGAGGCAATTTGCTGGGTGCCAAGACGGAGTTCGAAGCCGCGCTAAAGTCCGATCCCGAAGACGGCGAGGCTCACTATCATCTCGGTCTCGCGGACTGGGTCGGCCAGGATCACCCGTCCGCGCTCACTCACTTTCAGGAAGCGGCACGCCTCCGCCCCGGTGATCCGAGCGTTCACTATTATCTCGGGCTCGCTTACCACGAGCAGAACAAGGAAGGGCCCGCGATCGACGAGCTTCGCAAGGCGATAAAACTCGGCCCTGCTTCAGCGCAGTACCACAACGCGCTGGGCCTGGCTCTTCAGCGCGACGGCGACGCTGTTGAGGCGGCCGCGGAATTCCGGCGCGCGCTCGAAATCGAACCCGAAAACGCAGATGCGGACAACAATCTCGGTCTCGTCCTGTTGGGTGAGGGCGATGGCGATGGAGCCATTCAGGCCTTTCGCGCTGCCATCAAGGTGAGCCCGTCAGACGTAATGGCGCGCAACAATCTCGGTCTTGCCCTGCTTCAGAAAGCGCAGTGGGAGGATGCTATTCGCGAATATCGCGAGCTGATCGCATTGGCACCGAACGATGCCGAAGCCTACTACAATCTCGGGATCGCCCTGAAGCAGAAGGAAAACTTCGACGAGTCTATCACGTCACTTCGCAAGGCGATTGAGCTTAATGCTGACCTGGCCGAGCCTCATTACACCCTGGGCGTGATTCTGTGGCAACAGGGAAAGCTGGACGAGGCAGCAGCGCAGTTCCAGGCTGCCATCAAGGTTCGCCCGGACTACGAGCAGGCGCACTCGATCCTCGGATCGGTGCTGCGCCAGCAGGGCAATCTCGAGGCGGCCGAGACCGAGTTGCGCACGGCCCTCGGAGAAGACCCGAGCGATGCGGGAGCCCATCAGGCTTTGGGCATGGTCTATCGCCAGCAGCGGGATATCACCAAAGCGGGCGAGGAGTTTCAGAAGGCCGAAGATTTGAACAAAGAGAAGATGAACCGTCAAGCCGCGACTCTGGCGACCAACACAGGCGCTCAACAGCTCCGCGAGGGCGACGTGGAGGGTTCCATCATAAAGTTCAGAGAGGCATTGAAGGAAAGCCCGGATTTCGCTCCAGCGCATTTTCAGCTTGCCTTGGCGCTCCGGCAAAAGGGCGACATGGCGCACGCCTCCGCAGAATTCGCGAGGGCTCAAGAGCTCGATCCGCACTTGAAGCCGCCCGAGACTGCAACCGGTCTGTCCTCTCCCGGGGCACTCGATACGCGGCCTCGATAAGCCTCAACAACGGGAAGCGGCCCAGCAGTTGGGACAAGGCCACCGCCACGGTCCGGCCTTGCCACTTAATGAGCACGAGCATGTCGCTCGAGCAAGCTTCTTCGGGTGCCATGCTTTGAACTTCGAGGGTTTCTCCTTTGAGAAGCGGTGAAGCGCTCGCCATTTTGATACGGCGGGGACTCGTTCACGGCCGAGTCGGAGAAACCGAAACCGAGGGCTCCAGCAGACCGATTCCGCTCGACCCGAGCCTCGCGGCCGAGATCCTGGCGCACCGCGAGCAATCGGTATACGTTCAACCGATCGACTATCTATTCGCCGGAGATTCCGGCAAGCCGCGTTGGCAAGAGACAATTCTCACCGACCACGTCAAGCCAGCTGCGGTCCTGGCGAAGATCGCCGGCAAGGGGGGCTGGCACACCCTCAGGCACAGCTATTCAATCCTTCTGAGAGCTCTCGGTACCGACGTCAAGGTGCAACAGGAGCTCCTGCGGCACGCGGATGTCGCGACAACGCTGAACATCTATACCCATGCTGTTTCGGAGCAGAAGCGAGAGGCTGTGAGCAAGATTGCGCGCCTGCTCCTGCCTCAAAACGCCGAGGGGCCGTGTGACCGGCCCCTCGCTGCACCAACTTGTACTCGTTTGATGTAAGACCTGGCTCGTAAGCTTATGATTCCATTGGTTGCGGGGGCTTGCAAGGGACTCATCGTTCCCTTTGAAATTCGCATCCCACGCGCGGCCTAAAAAGGCTGTAAAATCCTCAAGTTCGGGGCGGATAGGCTTGCAACCGAACAGCGGCACTCCAGGCCGCCTTCCGCACCATAGAGGCATGGAACCGCGCGCTCTTGGCTGAAAGAAAGATAGAGATATGCGACAGGGTGCTCGAAAGACTGGAGAAGTCCTTCGACGATCGCAAGGCGTGGGCGCCTAACTTGCTTTTTGGAATTGTGGAACGAGGTTTGCTCGATCATCCGTTCCTGGAGACAGACCCGTACGTGATGCGGTACGTTAGACTGATCTTTCAATACGAAGGGCGATATCGCGACTAGGGCGATTACGTCTATTGCTTGGAACGATACATTCGGCTTTCCCAGCTCAGTCACAGGATGAACGTGCCCACCCGGCGACACTATATTGAGCAGCTTTACCAGCAGCTCCGCAAATGCGGAAGAAGCACCGGCGACAGTTGGTACTCGGTCGAGAAGATCTATTCAACGTGGCAGCATTTCTCTGCGGAATGCTGGGTTGAGTTGGAGGCCAGGATTCGTCGTTCGGCCGTTCATGTTCGTGGTGAAACCTACTATCTCGGTCATGAGAAGGAGATGCTCGAGCACTTACGGCCAGGAGCGGATTGCAGGAAGTTTCTCCCTAGAGCTTGAAAGTCGAGCTGGCGGATTTGAAAGTGCTTGCCCAGGCCCGGCAAGTCCGAGTTGCCGACTTGTGCCTTCACGCGCTAGATTCGATCCCAGGGAGCGCGAGTTTGCTGGGCGTGAATCAGCCCCAGCGTCTCACATGTAACTACGTGTGACTTGCTCTCGCTAACAGTCGTGACACTGTGGCCGGATGTACTCCGAACAGACGTGCGGCGTCAGCAGCGCTACGCTCACCTTTCAAGACCATTCTCCTGATCTCCGATTGCTGCTGAGGCGAGAGCTTTGGACGGCGCCCGCCCACCCGACCCTCCTGCCGCGCGGCGTCCAGCCCAGCCTTGGTGCGTTCCCGAAGCATGGCACGTTCAAACTCAGCAAAAGCTCCCACCATCTGCATCATCATGCGTCCCGCGGCCGTGGTTGTGTCGATCGCCTCGGTCAGGCTGCGGAATCCCGCCTTCGCCTCGCCAAGTCGCTCCATGAAAATCAGGAGGTCGCGCAGCGACCGGGAGAGTCGCTCCAGCTTCCAGACTACGAGCACGTCCCCCTTTCGGAGTTGATCGAGGAGGCGGAGAAGCTCAGGGCGATCCCAGCGCCCGCCAGAGGCCTTTTCGCGGTAGATTCTCTCGCATCCCGCAGCCTTGAGTGCGGCCACCTGGGTAGCGGTGTCTTGTGCGCCTGTTGAGACGCGAGCGTAGCCAAGGAGCATTGCGGAAATCTATCGAATATGCCTGGGGTAGTGCAATAGACTTGTGCAACGGTAAAGCGCTGGAAAATTCACCTCCACCCAGTTTGTTGCAAAACTGACCGTTTGCGCATTATTCTCTTTGGGTCGATATCTTCCGAACTTCACCCAGAGCCTTGAACGAACTTGGCCTTCAACTCGGGACGGTCTTGCAGTGGTTCGTGGTTGAGCCGCAAAAGCAATACAGGGAATCGTCGGAGTGCCACACGGGCTGACGAGGAATCTTTCCCATGGCTGTGCCGGGCAAGGTGCATTTTTCGAGGGCTGCTTGCTTGGTGCGGAGGGTGTGCCGATCCTTGCAGGGCCGCATGCCGCAGCACCACCGACGCGCGCCCCTGGCCGGTTTTGGGCATTTTTGCGAAAAGCCTCATGTTCAAACGCATCTCCGCCCTCGACAATGGACCCGACGCGGGTCCAATCACTTTGTTCGCCGCCCCGAACGGGCGGCTTCTCATGCCGAATGGTTGCCTGGGGATCGCACCTGCCCGCCCAGCTGTGGCTCGCCTGACGGCCAAAAGGCGGGGCTTTTC
>Ga0335085_10000699_pt1 | contig 87811 bp, 81 predicted proteins | sample Lox_Sample_45_FD_206712 | JGI IMG/M metagenome (GOLD analysis project Ga0335085, IMG submission 206712) | Soil microbial communities from Loxahatchee National Wildlife Refuge, Florida, United States - Lox_Sample_4.5 | ecosystem: Environmental > Terrestrial > Soil > Wetlands | place: USA... | reverse complement strand
AGATGGTGATGCCGGGCGACCACGTGAACCTGACCGTGGAACTGAACACGCCCATCGCCATGGAAAAGGGGCTGCGCTTCGCCATCCGCGAGGGCGGCCGCACGGTGGGCGCCGGCACCGTGACGGATATCATTGAGTAAGGAGATCGACGATGCCACGCGAGATTATCACGTTCCAATGCACGGAATGCAAGAATCGCAATTACTCGGGGACCAAGAACAAAAAGACGACCACCGAGCGGCTGGAAATGAAGAAGTTTTGCCCGTATTGCCGGAAGCACCAGCCGCACAAGGAAATCAAGTAGAATAGAGAAGCAAGAATGAAGGCATGTCCCGCCGGGTTGTAGAACGTAGGGGCGTAGGTTTAACGGCAGACCAGCGGTCTCCAAAACCGCGAGTGGGGGTTCGAATCCCTCCGCCCCTGCCAATCCAATTTCACAGCGGTCAGACCAGGGAAACAGGATGGAAGGCAATAGCATTATTGAGAGTGTGACAAGTTGGCCGGCGCGGACGCGCGATTACATCAACGAGCTCAAGCTCGAGATGCGGCGCGTATCGTGGCCGAACCGGAAGCAGGTGGAGGGCACGACCATCGTCGTGATCCTCACGGTGTTCGCTTTTGCAGCCTTCTTTTTCGTCGTGGACACGATTTTGACGGACACGGTGACACGGCTGACTCACACGCTATCGCGGTAACGGTGATATGGAAGACGAGAACGAGTATTCCGGCGATCCAGAACAGCCGGAGATCGAAGCGGCTGACGAACAGCCCGAACCAGCCGAGCCGGTAGCGGATGAACCTGCCGCGCCGCCGGTGGCCGGCTACGATGAGTCGTCGCCCAAGAAGTGGTTCATCATTCACACTTACTCCGGGTTCGAGCAGAAGGTGGCCGAATCGCTGCGCACGCGCTCCCAGGCATTCGGCTTTGCCGATAAGATCGGACAAGTCCTGATTCCCACCGAAGAAGTGGTCGAACTGCGCGGCGGCAAGAAAGTCACGAGCAAGCGTCTGATTTATCCCGGCTACGTGCTGGTCGAGATGGAAATGAACCGCGATACCGAGGACGCCCGCAAGGAAGCCGACAAGCTGTGGCACGAGGTGAAGGCCACGCCGCGCGTGACGGGCTTCGTGGGCGGCGGTACACAGCCGGTCCCGCTCAGCGCGGATGAAGTGAATTCCATCCTCTACCGGCAGGCATCTTCGGCCGAGCGCCCGCGCCCCAAGACGACTTACGAGAGGAACGACGGCGTGCGCATCATCGACGGGCCGTTCGCCAATTTTCGTGGCAAGGTGGACGAGGTCAACGCCGACCGCGGCACATTGCGCGTGATGGTGATGATCTTCGGCCGCGCTACGCCGGTCGAACTCGAGTTCCTCCAGGTGGAAAAAGAATAACGATTCCGAAGGATTTTAGAGATGGCAAAGAAAGTTACTGGTTCCGTAAAGCTGCAGATTCCCGCCGGCAAGGCCACGCCGGCGCCTCCGGTGGGCACCGCCCTCGGTCCGCAAGGCGTCAACATCATGGACTTCTGCAAGGCGTTCAACGCCAAAACGTCGGGCAAAGACCAGGAAGGGCTGATCATCCCGGTGGTGATCACGATCTTTTCCGACCGCTCGTTCACCTTCATTACCAAGACGCCGCCGGTGCCGGTGCTGATCAAGCGCGCCGTGAACCTGGCAAAAGGCTCGCCGGAGCCACATAAAACGAAGGTCGGCGTGATCACCGAGAAGCAGGTGGAAGAGATCGCCAAGATTAAGATGCCGGACCTGAACTGCTTCACGGTGGAATCCGCCATGAACTCGGTACGCGGCACGGCGCGGAGTATGGGCGTCGACGTCGTTTAGTTCGCTTCTCCGGATACCGCGGCGCGCCCGTGGTTAACTAGCGCGCCGCGATTCCCTGCTATGCGCACGGCCCGCAACAATACAGCGTTGTATGCGGGAACTCCGTTGACGAACCGTCGAAGCCGTAAGTCCCGGCATAGCTGGCCGGATTCTGGTAGTGGCCTACGATGGTCACCGTGGAGGCGCATCCAGCGCTCTCGAGGTTGCCGTGAATCTCCAGGGTTGGGCCCATGCTTCCTCCGGTCACGATACCCTTCGGCGAACCGCAGATCGTGCCCTTCATCGTCCCTCCCGTGATCACGAAAGGATAGGTGTTGGGGTTAAACGTGACACTGATTTCCCATTTCACGCTGGGACCGTTGTAGAGAGTGAGGCACGCCGATGCCAGCGCCGTTGCCGCCGCTAATTTCCCGGCTTCTTCCGCGCTGATCCGCCTGCCTGTAGCATCATGTCTGTTTTTTTCAGCCATTGTTGGAACTCCTTTGTCGAGTGCTTTTACTCCCAGGGGACGGAGAGGCTTGCCGATCCACGCATGAACCGGCAAGCCCCACCCGATAGGTTCGTGACGGTTCCGGGCGAGGCGTTTCAATTTGTCTGGTGCGTGGGGCGGCGATGGTGAGAGCCTCGCGCAGCGCAGGGCGCTGCCCCACAGTTCACTTTGAGCCGAAAATCTGCTCCCGTTGCGCGCCTTCGAGCAGCGGCGCTTGCAGGCGGACCGGCTCGCCGATAGTCCTGAAGAACAGATCGCCGTTGCCCAGCAGCGATTCCGCACCGTTCGCTTCCAGCATCATTCGCGACTGCGTGGCGGACGTAGTGCGCAGGCACACGCGACCGCCCAGGTTTGTCTTCAGCGCCGCCGACAGAATTTGCGCGCGCGGATCCTGGGTGGCCACGATCAAATGAATCCCGGCCGCGCGGGCCTTGGCTCCCAGTTGATTAATGGCGAGCTCGATCGCGTCGCGATTCTTCTTGTGTGCCACCAGGTTGCCGTATTCGTCGCAGAAACAGACCACGCGCGGCGGCGCGCCGGCACCCTGCTTTTGCAGCGTCTCCAGATCCGGGATATGCTTCTGCGCAAAAAGCCGGTAACGCTCTTCCATGATTTCGATCAGGCGGAGGAGCCCGCCCAGCGCTTCGTCGGGGGTCGACAACAACGCGCCGCCAGGACCTTTGCCGCCATCAAGCAGGTACGGCGAGCCGATCAACTCACCGAACGTCACGCGCTTGGGGTCGATCAGCATGAGCTTCAGCGTCTGCGGCGTATTGGTCACGATCAGGCTGGCGGCCGCCATTCGCAGCCATTCGCTTTTGCCGCTCCCCGTCGTGCCCGCCGCCAGGATGTGCGCACATTCCGCGGAAAGATCGGCGAAGCGCGGCCGCCGTTGCAGATCGACGCCCACCAGCAGCTTGGCATTGCCCTGCTGCGGCTGCGGGAGCAGCGGACGGAATTCGCTGAAGAGCAGCGTTTCACGGTCCGGACGTTGCAAATCGACGACCAGCATCCCGTCTTCGAGGCGAATCAGAGCGGGTTTCGAAAGCCGCAATTGCAGCGCGAGATCGTCGCCCAGCGGGAGAATCCTGCGGACCTTTACTCCGGGTCCCGGCATGAGGTGATAGCGCAAAAACGCCGGCCCCACGACCGGGTCCGAATCCATCTTGACCAAGGGGCCGAATTGCTCTAAAACCTCGATCAGCTTGCGCCCCAGTTCGCGATAGCGGGCGTCCGGCGCGGGGCCGCCCGGGCCACCCGCAACCCCGGCGATGCGGCCGATCAGCGCCTTCAGCTTCTCCCTCACCGGCTCCACCTGGCTGCTCGCGAACTGCGTGTGCTTCAATTCCGGCTGAAAATGCCACAGCGCCAGTTCGCCCGGGTCCTCGCCCATCTTCGATCGCAGCATCTCGTGATAGAGACAGAGCTGCGCCAAGTCCGCATCGTTCGATCCCGCGCCGAGTTTCAATTCGAGGACGCACCATCGCTTCGACGCCGGATTGCGCCAGACAGCATCCGCGACGCCCGCCACCAGCACGGGCCTCGTCCAGGTGGGATCTTCCACCAGCCACTCCAGTCTTTCTTCGGCGGAGAAGTGCTCCGCGCCGCGCCATGCATTGCTCGCGGTATCGTAATGGATCAGCTTCTGCCGGCAGCTATTTTGGATAAGTTGGCAAACCTGCCGCGCCAGGTGCCCGAGGGCTTCCCACATGGTCAGCACCTGTTGCGAAGAGCTCCTGAGCCGCTCCTGATTCTCGCGCAACAGCGGGCCCAGCACGCTGGCGTAGGCTTCCTTGCGCAGACGATCGGCGTCATCCAGACTGTCGCGGTCGAGCACGTTCGACCAGCCGCACTCCGATTGCGGGTCAATCATCTGGCGGAAGGTCTGATGAAAGAATGTGCCTAGCAACTCCGTGCTGGGCTGTCCATCGCCCGCTGCGAACTCGGAGGCCTTGTAGATTTCGCGGCGCACATCCGACACGCTGATGACTACGGGCGCAGCCACGGCAAACTTACCTCGCAGGCGCTCCGGCCGCTTCGAAGACAACCACCGGAGCGCCATCCAGCAGCCCAAAGCGCATAGGATGACGGCGCGCACACTCTCTCACCTCCTCCGTTGTGATGCCGAGCCGCCCCGCCGCGGCCTCGGCGGCGACAATCTTGTCAGCCACCACCAGTTCCAACAGCCGCGGCAGGATTGGATCATCATCGGGAATTTTGTGGCCGGTCAGCGCGGTGCGCAACTCCTCCACCGGCTGAGGAAGATGGCTGAGCGCCCAGTCGGTGACCTCTGGCTCGCTGACGATCTGGTCGCCCCAGAACAGTTCACCGGAGCGCGCCGTGGCCGCCAGGTTCCGGATAGCTTGCAAAACCGCGAGCGCTTCGGGCAGCGGATGCACTTCACGTGCGCCGCGCTCCTTTAACCGTACCAGCAGTTCCGCCCCTCGCGCGCCGGGCTGCACTGCGGGGTCGCGCAGAATCGCCAGCTTCAGGATCTTGGGGTTCCACTCCCGGTCGATGCGTTTGAACTGGTTGGTCAGGGCATTGCCGCGGCCATCGCAGAACGCCAGCGCGATGTCCCCATTCGCACCGCGCCATGCCTGACTGGCGTAGCGGGAGCGCGCCTCGTCCCGGCCAAGCGGCATCATGCGGCTGTTCTGCAACAGCCACGGCAAGCAATCGCTGAGCGTTTTGCTAAGGCCTTGCTTAGTGGCCGTGCGGCGCGCTTCCGCCAGGTTCCGGTTATACGCGTCGCGGAGAAATATGGCGAGAGTGACCGGCTGGACAGGCGCCGCATCGCCCGGCATGAGTGCATCGAACTGCTGCTTACAAGCCTGAATGAGGGTGCGCGGCAGACACAAACCAGTCGCGGCAAACAACGGTTTGAGGGCCATCTCATCGAGCGGCCACAGCGGATCGGAAGCGTGCGCCAGGCGGGCCGCCTGCAAGGGTATGGCGGCATCCAGACGCGCCTGAACCAGCTCGAGGGCCGGCTCCCAGCCGATCGGCCGCAGTACTGCCTTGTACTGCAACCAGCGGTCGCGGTCCGCACCGTTGGACAACTGGTCGAACCTGTGCTCGAATGCGGAGACGATGCATGAAATCAGCAGCAGGTGATCGTTCCCATCGTTCAACTCCGAGATCAAGCGGCCCATCGCGTGGTAACCGGCCAGTTCGCCATGATAGCTCTCGAGCGCTTCGACCTGGTCGAAACATATGACCACCGGAGTAGGAGCGAGAAAGCGCAGGATCGCCATGACCACGAGCATGGCGTCCCGCTCGCGGCCCTGATCTTCATCGTCCTTCTCCACCGCCAGGCCCAACGCCGCCAGATCGCTCTCGCCCAGTTGCTCGCCGCGCAGCCATGCGGCGGCGGCATGGAAGTGGCGCCCATCGCGCAAGCATTCGAGGACGTGGCGCAGTGCGCCATGGCCGACTTTGTCCGCCCGCTGCTGATCCCGCTGAAAGACCGCCTGTAGCTGCGACGCTTCCGGCCCCCTGAGCAGATCGGATGCCAGCGCGTGTTGTAAGTGCCGCCATAGCGTTGCGGCGCTGGCGTTCGATCGCACGTAGATGTAGACGGTCGCGCCTTTGCCTTCCCGCTCGTCCTGCTGCAGCCGCGCGCGTAGGCGCCCCAAAAGATGCGTCTTGCCGCTGCCCGGTTCACCGACCAATACGATGGAGGAGCCTTTGGCGCCGGCGCGCATCTGGCCAAGCTCGGCCAGAATCAGCTCGAACGGGCGCCCGTTGATCGAGGGCACGTCCGCCGGTTCACCCGCCCAAGGCGACCCATACGCCGCGCTGCCAAATGGGTTCGGCTGAAACGGAATGCGCGGCTTGTTTCTAGCGGGCGTAGATGGAGACATAGTATTTGCCCAAGCCGTCGGTGACGAAGCTCTCGCGCTCTTCGGCGGATAGCGCCGTCGCGTGGTCGTGAATGCTGAGCAACGCCCGGCGCTCGCTTTCAAGCAGCAGCGCCGCGCGATCGAAAATCTGTTTCGGAATCTGCACCAGTTCCGGTTGCTGGCGCAAACGATAAAACGTCACGGTGGTGCCGGGCGAGAATGCGATCCGGTTCATCGCAGCGAAGATTTTTTCGGCCGTATCCCGGACTTCCTGCTCGTCGTGGGCGGCCGCCGGCGGTTGCTCGACGCCCAGCAAAGCCTGGATGCGCTCCGGAGAACGCGATATGCCAAACGAATCGAGCAAGTGCGCGATGGCAGCCTGCAGATAAGGCTCGGGACGCGCGGCGTTGATCACGATCTTACCCTTCACACCGGCCGGCGCAGCCACCTCGCGCAACTGCCCTTCCGCCAGCAGCGTGGCGCGAGCGGATTTGACTATTGCACCACCGATCGCCGGCAGCATTCCTGCCGCGCGCTTTTCGAGCATCGTCCGGCCGAGAAGTTCCACCGCGGCGATCTCCAGGAGCCGGTCATGCGCAGCGTCCTTGGGGTCGCGGTTCCACAGCCCGCGCGTCTTACCGCTGCCCCACCAGTGTACGCCGCCCGACTGTAAGTCGTCCGCCAGCCATTTACTAATGGCCGTCCCAGACACCTTCCGGCCGAGCTCCGGCAATGTGCCGAGGTGCTTGGCAGACAACGGTGCGGTCGCCTCCGCAATGGCGTTCAGCAGTAACTTCCGCGCCTCGATTGGATCGATTGCCGGCGCGCGGCCCTTCCCTGACCTCATAGTGACTAAACGTCTAGATTAGACTATTCCGCCGCGTGCCGCGTAACCTTTTCCCGCCGCCGCATGAACTGATGCAGGGCGAAGGGAACCTCGTCCGGGTGTGCCGCGCACCAGGCGATGATGCGTTCCAGCTTCAAGGTGTCGTCGGCAATGGCGCTGATCTCCATCAGCTCGGTCTCGATCGTCTCCGGATCTCGCATACCAATCCCAGCATGGCACATTAACCAGCTAAACTGTTGTCGTAATGAGTCCACTACGTTGTGGCGTGCTCGGTGCAATGATGATGCTGCCCGTCGCGGCGGCCCCGCCTGCGGACACCGAGCGGCGCATCCAGGAATTGGTCGCGCGCATGACGCTCGACGAGAAGATCGGGCAGATGTCGCAGTCGAGCGGCTGGTCGTCGCCGCTTTCGGACAAAGACCATGCCGAGATCCGCGCCGGGCGCTGGGGTTCGTATCTGAACGCAGGCACCTTGCAGGACAAGATCGCGGCGCAGCGTATCGCGCTTAAGGAGAGCCGCCTGGGCATTCCGTTGCTCTTCGGCCGCGACGTGATCCACGGCTATCGCACGGTGTTTCCTATCCCGCTGGGGCAGGCCGCGAGTTGGGATCCCGCGCTGGTGGAGGCCGCCGCGCGCGTGGCGGCGCAGGAAGCCGCGGCGGACGGCATCCATTGGGCGTTCGCCCCGATGGTGGATATCGCCCGCGACCCGCGCTGGGGCCGCATCGCCGAGGGCTCCGGCGAAGATCCGTACCTGGGTAGCGCCATGTCGGCGGCAGTGGTGCACGGATTTCAGGGCCGCGCGTTGGACGCGCCCGGCTCGATCGCCGCCTGCGTGAAACACTACGTGGGCTACGGCGCGGCCGAGGGCGGTCGCGATTACAACACCGCGTGGATTCCCGAAGTGCTGCTGCGTAACGTCTATCTGCCGCCGTTCCGCGCGGCGCGGGATGCCGGCGCAGCCACCTTCATGAGCGCCTTCGAAGCGCTGAACGGCGTGCCCGCCAGCGGCAATACATTTACGCTCCGCAAGGTGCTGCGCGACGAATGGCACTTCGACGGCTTCGTAGTGAGCGACTGGAATTCCATCGCAGAGATGATCCCCTGGGGCTATGCGGCCGATGAGGCTGACGCTGCCCTGAAAGGCGTGCTTGGCGGCGTGGACATGGAGATGGTCAGCACCACTTACTACGACCATTTGAAGTCACTCGTGGACGCGGGGCGCATCGACGTGCGCCTGATCGACGAGGCCGTAGCCAACATCCTGCGCGTGAAGTTCCGCATGGGCCTGTTCGACCGGCCCGTGGAGCCCGCCAAGTTCGCGATGGAGTCACCCGAGTCGCTCGAGACGGCACGCAGACTGGCGCAGGAGAGCATCGTCTTGCTGAAGAACGAAGGCGCTGCCCTGCCCTTGTCGAAGTCCGCGCGCGTCGCCGTGATCGGTCCGCTGGCCGATTCCGCGGTCGACCAGATGGGCAGTTGGGTGCTCGACGGCAGGCCCGAGGATGTGCATACGCCGCTGGCGGCGATTCGCGCGCTGGCCGGCGACGCGCAGGTGGCCTACGCGCCGGGCCTCGAGAATGCGCGTGATACCAGTCACGCGGGATTTGCGGCTGCCGTAGCCGCGGCGCGCTCAGCTGATCGCGCCGTGCTATTTCTCGGCGAGGACGCGGGTCTTTCGGGCGAAGCGCGTTCCCGCGCGTTCCTCAATCTGCCGGGCGCGCAGGAAGCGCTCATCGATGCGATCGCGGCCACGGGCAAGCCGGTGATCGGCGTCATCATGGCGGGACGGCCGCTGGTGTTTCACGATGCCGCCGCGAAGTTGCAGGCGATCCTGTACGCCTGGCACCCCGGAACGATGGGCGGCCCGGCAATCGCGGGACTGCTGTACGGCGAGGCATCGCCGAGCGGCCGCCTGCCCGTCAGCTTTCCGCGCACGGTGGGCCAGGTGCCGATTTACTACGACCACATGAACACGGGCCGGCCGCCATCGGAAGCCGAGCGCGGCGTACCGGCCGGCACGCCCATCAATCCGAAGGGCGACACTTCGCGCTATGTAGACGTGGACGTCACGCCCGAATATCCATTCGGCTACGGCATTTCATATTCTGTGGTGAAGTACGAGAACCTGCGGGTGTCTGCGCCGCGGATGTCGAAGTCAGGCGAGATCACGGTCACGGCGGATCTGGTCAATACTGGCGCGCGTGATGCCGACGAGACCGCGCAACTCTACATCCGGCAGCTTGCGGCGAGCATCGTGCGTCCCGTGCGGGAGTTGAAAGGCTTCCAGCGCGTGCGCATTCCGGCGGGCGAAAAACGCACAGTGCGATTTGCGTTGCGAACTGCGGATCTCAGCTTCTGGAACGCGCGCGGCGAGTTCGTCGCCGAGCCGGGCCAGTTTCAGGTGTGGATCGCGCCGGACGCCGAGCACGGGTTGCGCGGCGAATTCCGGCTGGAGTGAAATCGACCGCGGGAGTAGGTTACAAAAATGACCCGCCAAAAGGCCAGGCGCGATGTTTTTGCGGATCTCGGATTCGCACCCGCCGAAGCGGAAATCTCCGGATCCGCTCAGCAATGATGCGCGCCCTAGTCACCTTTATCAGAACGGAAGAGCTTACTCAGGCCCGGGCCGCCAAGCTGCTCGGCGTCACTCAGCCGCGCATTTCGGATCTGACGCGCGGCAAGATCCACTTGTTTTCGATCGACAACCTCGTCGTCCTGCTGGCCGCGGCAGGGCTGCGAGTCGATCTCAAGTTTAAGAAAGCCGCTTGACCATCGTCCAAAAGGCTGTTTCTGAAGTGCCCCCGAACTGTCCGTGAACAAACATCGTTTTCCGAATCCGAACAGGCGGCCGGCCGGGCGCAGCGTTAACCTCTGACGTGCCAACAGGCGCCGATGGAGGCAGACGTGCACATCGCTGACTCACCGTGTCCATCCTCGCCCAGAACCTGCGTTATGCCCTTCGCCAGTTGCGGAGCTCACCCGGCTTCACGGCCGCCGCGGTGCTCACGCTGGCCTTGGGCATCGGCGCAAACACCGCGGTCTTCAGCGTAGTAAACGCCGTGCTGCTGAAGCCGCTGCCCTATGCCGAGCCTGACCGCTTGGTCACCGTCAGGAGTCTCAGGACGCGTGGCACTCCCACACCGAGTTCACTCTCTTATCCCGACTTCTTCGATCTCCGCGCCCGCAACCATTCGTTCGAGCACTTGATTACCGCGCGCGACACCAACATGGTGCTGACCGGGTCGGGCGCTCCGCAGCAACTCGATGGCGAGATGACCACCTGGGACGTGTTCCCCGCTCTCGGCGTCCGTCTGGCGCTGGGCCGCGGTTTCCTGCCTTCCGAAGAGGCGCCCGGCACGCACGTCGTGGTGTTGAGCCATGCATTGTGGCAGCGGCAATTCGGAGCCGAACGAGCCGTAATAGGACGCAGCATCACGCTCGACCGCAAGCCCTACACGGTGATCGGCGTGGCTCCGGCCGGCTTTGCGTTCCCTGTCGACGCGCCAAACATCCAGCTCTGGACGACCATCGCCGGCGACAAAGAGGCCCCGCCGGGCGACGAGCCGATTACCGAACAGCGCGGCGCGCACCTGTTGACCGCGATGGGCCGCCTCAAACCCGGCGTCACGGTGGAACAAGCGCACGCGGACCTGAACGTGATCGCCGGGGCGCTCGCCAAGCAGTACCCGGACACGAACTCGAACGACGCCCAGTCCTCCGTGCGCCCGGCGCTCGAAACGCTGGTAGGCAAGTCGCGCCAGCCGCTTCTGATTCTGCTGGGCGCGGTGGGCCTGGTGCTGTTGATCGCCTGCGCCAATATCGCCAACCTGCTGCTGGCGCGCACTGTCGCCCGCGAGCGCGAGATGTCGGTGCGCGCCGCCTTAGGCGCCAGCCGATGGCGCGTCTTGAGCCAGTTACTTACCGAGAGCATGCTGCTGGCCGTCCTGGGCGGCGCCGCTGGGACGGCAGTGGCGAGTTACGCGTTGGGGGTCGCGCTGCCGCTCGGCGGGACGAGCATCCCGCGGCTCGCGCAAGCCAGCCTAGATGGACGCGTATTTGCGTTCTCGCTCATCCTGGCCGTAATCACCAGCGTTCTTTTCGGGATTGCGCCGGCTTTGCACGCGTCGCGCACCGATCTGACTGCCGCGTTGAACGAGCGCAGCCGGGGCAGTTCGCGGCGGCATGACCGCATTCGCAATGTGCTGGTTGCCGGCCAAGTGGCGGTCGGCCTGATTTTGGTGAGCGGCGCCGGGCTGTTGATGTCGAGCTTTCTACATCTGGAGAGAAGCGACCTGGGGCTTAAGCCCGATCACCTGCTGACGTTTTGGTTCAACCTGCCGGACGCGCAATACGATGCCACGCGCCAAGTGAACTTCTGCAACGAGCTGCTGCGCCGCGTCCGCGCGCTGCCGGGCGTGCGAGCGGCCGCCGGTGTTTGGCCTCTGCCGCTGGGCGGTGACAATGCCACCGTCACGTTCGACATCGCAGAGCGGCCGGAAGGTCCGTCCAGCCGCCCCGCCGCGCGCATGGCATTCGCCACGCCGGATTACTTCGCCACGGCCGGCATTCCGCTGCTCCGCGGACGGCTCTTCGATCGGCATGACGACGCCAATGCCCCGCGCGTGTTGATCGTGAACCAGGCATTCGCCAACAAGTTCTTCCCCGGCGAAGACGTCATCGGTAAGCGGGTCACGCCGGGCGCCACGGGTCCCGGCGAATCGAAGGAGTCCATTCATCAGATTGTGGGCGTGGTCGGCAACGCCAAGCTGTTTGCACTAGACGCCGAGCCGCAACCTACTTACTACTTCCCTTACGAGCAGCTTCCCTGGCAGCCGCCGGTAATGATGCTACGTACATCCGTGCCGCCGCGCACCCTGGAGTCAGCCGTCCGTCAACAGATAGCCCCCCTCGATCCGCTGGTGCCGGTGTTCCAGGTCAGGACGATGGACGAACTGCTTTCAACACAGGTCACTGAGCCGCGCTTCCAGACTCTGCTACTGGGCTGTTTCGCGGCGATGGCGCTGGTGCTGACCATGGTCGGCCTGTATGGCGTGATGGCTTACTCGGTGACGCGCCGCACGCGGGAGATCGGCGTCCGGATAGCTCTCGGCGCCACCCGCCAGGCGGTGGTCTCGATGATACTGAAGCAAGCTCTGCTGCTGGTGGCAGTGGGACTAGCCGCCGGCATCGCTGGAGCGCTGGCAGGCGATCGCCTGCTCGAAGGCATGCTCTACGGCGTCTCTTCGTTCGACGTACGTGTGCTGGGCTTGGCGGCATTAATTGTTACACTCACGGGACTGCTCGCAGCATTCCTCCCCGCGCGCCGGGCGGCCTCAGTCGCTCCCATGTCTGCGCTGCGCCACGAGTAGGCCATCACGCTGACCAGCAGAACCATACAGAGCCACGCAAACCAATCCCCGAAACGCGCATAGATGGTGGCATCGTGACGCACTGGAAGGTTTGCCACTACCGTGACAAACGGCGGGCCCAGGATGGTATCCTGTTCCGCCAGTACCCGCCCGCGATCATCCGTCGCGGTCACAATACCGAGGTTAGCGGAACGGGCGATGCTGAAGCCTCCTTCTACCCCGCGCAGGACGGCCATCCGTCCGTGCAGCCAGCCATCGGCGACGAAGTCCGATGCGGACACGATCAGCATTCCAATTCCGTCCCGCGAATATGCGCGGCTCAGCCGCGGAAAATCCATGTCTTTGCAGATCTCAATGCCCCATTTGCCGGAAGGCTCGCTAAGCACCGTTCGCGTCGTTCCGGGAGTGAATTGGCTTTCAAACGGGGGCAGCATGTGGTGTTTGTTGTAAGTTGCGGCCAGCCTGCCATCGGGCGAGTAGAACCGCTCCTGGTTTCGGGAGAGTTTGGGCATGATGCGCTCAATCCCTATGGCTATGTATGCGCCGGTATCTTTTGCCATGCCGCCGAGCAGGGCATCCGTGGCGGCCTGGGATGCATCCGTAATCGGGCCGTTATGTTCCGGCAGCACCACCAACTGCACGCCCTGCGAAGACAGCGGCTTCATCCGGTCCCGGTAGCGCTCCAGAATATCTTGCAGTTGTTGAGGGCTGCCGGCGAAGAAGTTACCCTTGGCGCTGGATGCCATGAGCGCCACTTTGACAGTTGGTGAGTCCGCCGGAGTCGTGGCCAGTCTGGCTATGCCATACACAAATACGCAGCCCAGTAACACGCCGGTGCCGATGGCGGCGCGGGCCTTTCCTGATCCGGGAGCGTCGCTGAGGACCGCGGCCATGGTGGCTGCGAACAGGAACATGCAGAATCCGATGCCCCAAATCCCGGTGACGGAGGCGATCTGCACGATGGGCAGAAAGTTCATTTGCGAATAACCAATGTTGCCGAACGTGCCGTGAATGGAAATCTCCGAAGTCAGATAGCCGATGGTTACCCAGAAGGCCGGGAAGATCAGCGCCGCTTGCCAGAGCTTGCCGCGCAGGAAGCGTGCGCGGAACAACCATACGCCGATGCCGAAGAAGCAGGCCCCGGCAAGTAAGATCGCGACGACCAGCCAGGCCGGCAGGATCTGGCGCGAGTAACTCCATTCATTGAGTCCTCCCAGTGTGTACGCGGCCGCGGCCACAAAGAAGGCGTGCCGTCCGGATACTCGGGGTGCCAGCCAAAGCACGGGGATCGCAGCCAGCCAGGTACATGGCCAGAAGGGTGTCAGTCCGGTGCCCAGAAAGAAGAGAAACGCGCACAAGGCCAAGCACGGCGCGGCCAGAACGTAAGGATTAGCTTTTGAGTCCATGGACGAACCTCCTTAAGGAGCGGCGTATCAAGTCACGGAAATCGTTGTCGGAAAGGCCGATGCGGCCGGCGCGATACAGCATCACGTATCCGTGCACGTGTGCCCACAGCGCAAACGCAATCTCCCAGACGTCGTCTTTCTTGAGGTCGCCCTGTTCCATCGCGGCGGCCACCACGTCAGCCACCGGATTGAGAGTGGGAGAGCGGCGGGCGCGAAAGTCCTTAGGGAATCGCCGCGCGCCGGGCCGAGGGCGGGAGAAGACGTAGTCGAAAACGCACGGCCGGGCGAGCGCATAATCGACGTATCCTTCCAGGACCCCGAGGAGCCGCGGCTCCAGCGGACCGCGCACCGGGTGCGCCTGAACAAACTCGAGCAGCTTGGCGAATTCGCGATCGGTGACGTAATTGAGCAGCGCCTCGCGGTTCGGAAAGTGATGATAGATGGCCATCGGGGTGATGTTCACCGCGCTGGCGATTCGGCGCATGCTGACCGCCTCGGCGCCCTCGGCTTCCAGGATCTCAAGCGCCGCTTGGACGATGTGCTCGGCGGTTGTTTGTTGGGAATCTACCTGGGTTCTTGTGGCCATCTATACACCGTATACTATACGCCGTATAGATTGTCAAGCCTGGTTGTAACCGAGAATTGTGTTGACGTGTGTCGCCCTCTGTGGCACGTTGATGGTATCGCCTCAGGACTGAAAGCACCGCTATGCAACGATTTCGTGCGATTTCACACGTCACCCTTGCGGTGATCGCCGGTGCCGGCTTGGCCGCCACCCTCCCTCGCCCGAACCGCCTGCCGGATATTAAGGACTCCACCGCCGCGCTCACGCTTCCCAATGGCTGGCGCATTACGCCGGCCGGACAGCACATCGAACTACCCGGCGATCTGCCCATGAAAATGGCCGTCACAGGCGAAGGATCGCAGCTCCTGGTCCTCACCGCCGGTTTTCACGACCATAGTCTGAGCGTCATCGACACCCGCAAGCGCGAACGCATCGCCACCGTGGATGTGGTGAAGGCGTGGGAGGGCATGGCTTTCGATCCGTCCAGCGGCACCGCGTATATTTCGGGCGGCGGACGTGCCGAGCTGGGCTTTGTCCGCGCCATGGCCCAATTTGGCCTGTACCCTCAGATGAAGGATTCGATCGATAAACCGATCCTGCGGGTGCGCTGGTCCGGCGGTCAACTGACTCCGGAGCCGGCCATCGCCATCCAGGGCCTCGCCGAGAAGGATCGCTATATTTCAGGACTCGCGCTGGACGCGCATGGCGCTTTGTACGCGCTGAATATTCAGACCGACACGCTCTACCGGCTGGCCGGCAAAGATTTCGCGGACCAGGCGCACGTGAAGACCGGATACCGGCCCTTTGCCGTGGTGTTCTCTCCGGACGGAACGCAACTCGCGGTTTCCAATTGGGGCGACCGGTCCGTCAGCATCCTGGACGGCGCATCGCTGCGGGAGACGGCGCGCATTGCGGTCGGGAGCCATCCTAACGAGATGCTGTGGGCCAAGGATGGCCGCTTGTTCGTGGCCGATTCCGGATCGAACGAGGTCAGCGTGATCAAAGGGAGCGCGGTCATCGAGACCATTCGTACGTCTCTCGACCCGCGCGCGCCAGTCGGTTCCACGCCCGATGCGCTGGCTCTTTCGCCGGATGGGCAGCGGCTATATGTGGCGAATGCGGACAATAACAACGTGGCGGTCATCGATGTCGCGGATGCGCGCGAGTCGCGTGTGTTGGGATTCATTCCCACCGGCTGGTATCCCAGCACGCTGGCTGTCTCGGCGGACGGCCGGCAGATCTACGTCGGCACCGGCAAGGGCTTGGGGTTCCGCAACAACTTTCCGGCCTCCACCATCTTCCAGCAGAAGACTCCGAATCCGGCCACCCCGTATGATTACATCGGCGCCGTGCTGAGCGGGCACGTTTCGATTGTGGACTTACCCAACGCGGCGCAACTTGCCGTGTACACGAAACAAGTGCGCGCCAATGTCCCCTCGCCTACAGCATATGTAAATTCCAACTGGGCGGCTAAGATCGAGCACGAAGTATTCCCCAAGATTCATCACGTGCTCTACATTATTCGTGAGAATCGCACTTACGACCAGGTGTTCGGCGACTTAGGCTACGGTAACAGCGACCCTCACTTAGTACTGTTCGGACAGCAAGTGACGCCGAATGCGCACGCCCTGGCGCGCAAGCTCGTGACTTTCGACAAATCTGTATTGCGATGGTGAAGTATCCGAAGACGGGCACCAGTGGTCGAACGCCGCCTACGCCACTGACTTCAACGAGCGGGCTTGGACAAACAGTTACAGCAAGCGCGGCGAACCGGATGCCGACGAGCGGTTAATGTCCTCGCCGGCCGGATATCTGTGGGATGCCTGTGCGCGGAAGCATCTTACTTTCCGGACTTACGGTGAGATGGCCAGCTTTGTCTCGACCCCGGATAGCGCGCCGGTAGTGAAGGCGGTCGGCTCGCTCGCCGGTCATGTCTCCCGCGACTGGCTCAAAGTGAAGAACAAAGATTCTCGTGACACGGATCGTGCCGCGGTTTTCATTCGCGAAATGCACGAAGCGGAGAAGACCGGCGATTGGCCCAATTTCATGGTCATGTCGCTCGGCGAGGATCACACGCACGGTTTGAAGCCCGGCGCGTTCACGCCCAGCGCCGAAGTGGCCAGCAACGATCTCGCTTTGGGCCGGATTGTGGAAGCCATCAGTCACTCGCCTTTCTGGAAAGAGACCGCCATCTTCGTGATCGAAGACGACGCGCAAAATGGGCCGGACCATGTGGACGCGCATCGCACCGTGGGACTGGTGATTTCGCCGTGGGTGAAGCGCGGCGTCGTGGACAGCACCATGTACACAACATCGTCGTTCGTGCGAACGATCGAGCTGATCCTGGGATTGCCGCCGATGACCCAGTTCGATACGGCGGCCACGCCCCTGTATTCCGCCTTCACACCCGACCCGGCGTTTGGAGCCTACGATGCGATGGAGCCGCCGGTGGACCGGATGGCGCGCAATCCATCCACGGGACCGGGAGCGCGTGCCTCGCTCAAACTGGATTTCTCCGAGTATGACCGCGCCGATCCCGATGAGCTGAACCGGATCCTCTGGGCGGCGCTCAGGCCCGGCGAGCTGATGCCTGCGCCCGTACACGGCGTGCGGATCCATTAGCCGTCTCGGCGCGCGCCCGCGGTGACGCGGCGCTTCCCGATTTCACCCTGCCCGGTTTCCTGAGTATCCTAGGGTGATGTGGAAACGCCGCGAGTTCCTGGCTGCTTTGGCCGGAGCCTGCTGTTTCACCGCCAAAGGACACGCGAGCGCGCCGTTCCCCGTAAAGTTCCGCCAACAGCCTCCGTACGCTTCCCTGCTTCAGTTTGTCGAGCCCGGACTCGACGAATTCCCCGGCGAGAAGATTGCCATGGAGATCGAGGCACGTCTGGGCGAGGCCGCGCGCCGCGGCCATGCTCCATTCGCCACCGGTTGCGGCGGCGCGTCGCCGGCGGCACGCGATTATCACGAGATCGCGCCCGGCGTGGCCCGCGCGGTCTTCGGCGAAGGCGACGCACCCGCGGGATGGGAGAAGTGGCGCGCATCGCTCGGCCAAATCGACCGCGCGCGTTTCTATGCGCTGCCACACGACCTGGTGCGATACGAGGTGCGCAGCCGCCATCGCGGCAGGCTCGAGTATCGCGTGGGCTACTGGAAGTTGGGCTGGCGGGACGCCACGATCACACACCTCGAACCCGTCGAAGAGATCCTGACCCATGCGGACAAGCCGTGGTTTCGGGATGTCACTGGCGCGGCGTTCGCGGACGAGCCATCGTTTCGCGAGCAACTCGCGCGCGGTATTCCGTGTTGGCGATCGAACCTCGATCCGGCTTGCGGCATCGATCTGTACGGCGAGATCGGCATTGCAGCGGCGGACATCGATAACGATGGCTGGGACGAAATCTACGTCCTGCAGCCGGGCGGACTGCCCAACCGTCTGTATAAAAACGATGGCCACGGCCGCTTTCGAGACATCGCCAAGGATGCCGGCCTCGACATTCTGGACAACACGCCCGCCGCGCTTTTCGTCGACCTGCGCAATTCCGGTCATCAGGACCTGGTGCTGGTGCGCAACACCGGACCCGACCTGTTTCTGAACGATGGCAAAGGCCGCTTCCTATTGGTGCCGGACGCCTTCCGCTTCGCGTCGCCGGCCGAAGGCGCGTTCACCAGCGTGGCGGCCGCAGACTACGACCGGGACGGCCGCCTGGATCTATATTTCTGCAGCTACATCTTCTTTCAGAGCGAAGCGCAATACCGCTATCCGGTGCCTTATCACGATGCCCGCAACGGCCCGCCCAATTTTCTGTTCCACAATCGCCTGGATCACGATCCGCCATACTTCGAAGACGTGACCGCCGCGGCCGGGATGGATCACAACAACGATCACTTCAGCTTCGCGGCCACTTGGTGCGACTACAACGGCGATGGCTGGCCGGATCTCTACGTCACCAATGACTTCGGGCGCAAGAATCTATACCGCAACGACCATGGCCACTTCCGCGACGTGGCCGAAGAGGCCGGCGTAGTGGACCTGGGACCGGGTATGAGCGCGGCGTGGCTGGACTACGATGGTGACGGGCGGCCCGATCTGCTGGTCTCGAACATGTGGAGCTCTTGCGGCCAGCGCATCGTCAACGATCCGGCGTTCGGGCCCGCCAAGTTGGACCCCGCCCTTCGCGAAGCTTACCGTCATCACGTGAAGGGCAATTCGCTTTATCACAACAACGGCGACGGGACGTTTACTTACACCGGCGATTCACAAGGCATCGAGATCTGCCCGTGGTCGTGGTCGTGCGATGGTTTTGATTTCGACAACGACGGCGCGCCCGAGCTGCTAATTGCCTGCGGGATGCTGACGAACAACAGCAAGGCCGATATGATGAGTTACTTCTACCGGCAGGTCGTGTCTAAGTCACCGGCGAAATTTGCGCCGGCGCCTGATTACGAAAACGGCTGGAACGCCATCAACCAACTCATCAGGCAGGATTATAGCTGGGCCGCGCCGGAGCCTAACTTGTTCTTCGTGCGGCGCGCCGGGCGATATTACAATTTCACGGGCGTAAGTGGTCTCGACCGGGGCGAAGACAGCCGCTCGTTTGCATTCACAGACATCGATGGCGATGGCAATCTGGATATCGTGCTGAAGAGCCGGCTGGCGCCGCAGGTGCGCGTCTTCCAGAACGCCTGTGGAGTGGGGCGCCAAACGCTGGTGCTGGCGCTGCGCGGAACCAAATCGAATCGCGATGGCATCGGTGCGCGCGTGGAAGTCGATGGGCAAGTGAAGTGGCTGGCGGCGGGCTCGGCGTATCTTTCGCAGCACACCAAGCGCATGCACTTCGGCATGGGCGACCGCGCGCGCGCGGAGAAGGTGCGCATCCTGTGGCCGTCCGGCTTGTTGCAGGAGCTGCCGCCGCTGGCCGCGGGATTCGTGTATGAAATCACCGAAGGCAGCGCGGAAGTTCGTTCGCAGCCGCTGCGGCCGCGAGTTGAATTGCCGGCCGATTTGCCGTTTGCCGTGGACAACCGCAGCCGCCTGCAAACTACGCGCCTGTGGGAGCCTGTGCCGCTGCCCGAAAAACGGCGCGGGCCGCTCCTGCTGGCCGTGCATTCGGGCGAGCCGGTACCGCGTCTTCCGGTGCCACAGGAGACGCTCGATCTGCGGCAGGCGCCGCCGGACGTGGCCGCGGCGTACGCCATCTTCTACCGTTACCTGTTCGACTATCGCGCGGACCTCGAAACGCCATTCTGGCTTCTGATCGACGCCGAGAGCCGCGTGTGTAAGATCTATGCGGAAGCCCCCGATGCCTCCACCGCGCAAGCCGACATGCGATCGCTTGCCGGGCCGTTGCCGGATGCGCGCGCGCTGCCGTTCAGTGGTTTTTTCGTCGGCCGTCCCACGCGCGACTATTTCAAAATCGGAGGCGCGCTTTTGCAGGCCGGCTATAGCGAGCAGTCGCTTCCTTATCTGGAAGAGATGCTGCGGCGCACGCCCGGTAACGCCAAATTACTACTGGCTATCGGTCGCGTGCATTTCCGCGCGCATCGCCTGGACCTGGCCCGCCAGAACTTACAGCGCGCCGTGACGCTCGACCCCGGCCTGCCGGAGGCCTGGAACGAACTGGGCGGTGTCGCCGCCGAAGCCGGCGATTACACCAAGGCCCTCGAATTTTATACAAAAGCCCTGGCCGTGAACCCCGATCTTCCTTACGCGCTAGTGAACGCCGCGCAGGCCTACGACAAGCTGGGGAACGCCGCTGAAGCAGAACGGTCCTATCGGCGCGCGCTCGAGGTGGAGCCGAAAAATCCGGACGCCGCCAGCGGCTTAGGCCTGCTGCTCGCCAAGCAAGGCCACAACGACGAAGCCCGCAAGCTATTTGAGTTGGCAATTTCCCTGCGGCATGATGATGCTTTCGCCATCAATAATCTGGGCGTGCTCTATATCAATATGGGCCAGGCGAACGACGCGATCGCCGCTTTCCAGTACGGCATCCGCATGGCGCCGGATGACGATACACTGTACTTGAACCTGGCGCGGGTTTGGGTTCGAACGGGCGATTTGGACAAAGCCCGCGACACCATGCGCGCGTTGCTGGCACGCAAGCCGGACGATAGTGTAGCTGCCAAGGCTCTGCAGCAGTTGGGAGAAAAATGATTCCTTTGGTATTGTTCTTTCTCGCGGCCAATCACAACGCCGCGGCGCTCACGCGGGCGGTAGCCGAGTCCGGCCGCGTATTGGAGATCGGCGTTACACCGTCAGAACGGGCCACCCCGCCGCCGCTGGTTGCGCCCGGCGCGCCGCCGCTGGTACGCTTCCGTTATTTCGAGGGTCAGATGCGGCATCGCTTCGGAAATCTGGACCTGGTGATGGACGATGCGGGCCACTAACAGTCGCTTGCGCTGCGCACTGATGATTATGTTGGCCGCCCCCCTGGCCTTGGCCCAGGAGACTGACCAGGTGACCGCGGGAATCGCCGCATTCCAGCGCGGCCAATACGCGGAAGCGCGGAAGATTCTCGAAAAAGCGCCGGCGACCCCGCATAGCCGCGTGTTCCTGGCGCTCACGCGAGCCGAGCTGGGCGATTGCGTAGCAGTCACTCCCGAGTTGAAGACCCAGTTCGACGAGACAGCCGATCCCGATTTGCGCCGGCTCGCCGGACTCGCTCTGGTGCAGTGCGAGTTGGCGCAGAATCACATCGACGCAGCACTCCCCGTCGCCGCCCGGCTCGAAACACTCTACCCCAAAGATGCCGATGTGCTCTACCAGGCCGCGCGCCTGTACATGAAGGGCTGGAACGACACCATCTTCCGCATGTTCCAGGAGACTCCGGCGTCGTTTCGCGTGAACCAGATCTCGGCGGAGATTTTCGAAATCCAGAACCGCTACACCGAAGCGATCGCTGAGTATCGCAAGGCCATCGAGAAAAACGGCGCGGCGCTCAACCTGCATTTCCGGCTGGGGCGCGCGCTGCTGATGGAATCGCATTCGCCCGAGTCGCTGGATGCGGCGCAAAAAGAATTCGAAGCCGAACTGGCGCTCAATCCCGCCGATGCCGTGGCCGAACAACAGATCGGGCTGATCCTGCTGGCGCAGCAAAAGCCTGACGAAGCCACGGCGCGCTTCGAAAAAGCGCTGGCGCTTAGCCCCGACTTTCCGGAAGCCATGCAGGCACTGGCGAAATGCAGGATCGAGGCCAAGCAATACGATGCGGCCATCGTTCTGCTCGAACGCCTGGTGCGCCTGCAGCCCCGCAACGAAGGCGCTCATTACAGCCTCATGATGGCCTACCGGAACACCGGCAAGACCGAAGAAGCGCTGCGTGAAAAGGACGAGATCGAGAAGTTGCACCGGCAGCCCGAAGGCGAATTCACGGAGTTCCTGAAAAAACTCGGCGAGAAGGCTCCCGAGAAATGAGATGGCTGGCGGCCTTCGTTTTCCTGGGTGTGGCCCTGGCGCAGCAGCCGGAATTCGATTTCCGCGACATCGCCCGCGAAGCCGGCCTGACCGATGTCTTCCCCAACGGTGGAGACGCCTCCAAAAAATACATCATCGAAACTACCGGTAGTGGAGTAGCTTTTATTGACTACGACAACGACGGGTTCCTGGACATCTTTATAGTCTCCGGCCAGGGCGGCACCAACCGCATGTATCACAACGACGGCCATGGCCACTTCACCGACGTGACGAAACAACTCGGTCTGGAGCACGGCGGCTGGGGCCAGGGTGTTTGTGCCGGCGACTATGATAATGACGGTTACACTGACTTATTCGTGACTTACTGGGGCCAGAATGTGCTGTATCGCAACATCGGAGGCACTCACTTTGAGGATGTCACCGGGAAGGCCCACTTGACCCAGGATCGTGTCCGTTATAACGTCGGCTGTGCGTTTCTCGACTACAACAACGACGGGCACCTGGACCTGTTCGTGAGTAATTACCTGAAGTTTGATTTTGCCAATACTCCCAAACCTGGCGATAACCCATACTGCTTTTATCTGGAGATGCCCGTCAATTGCGGACCGCGCGGGCTGCCATTTGACCGCAATATTCTGTACCGCAATAACGGCGACGGCACATTTACGGACGTATCGGAGGCATCCGGCATCGCCGCAGCCGACGCTAATTATTCGCTGGGCGTGCTGGTAGGCGACTTCAACCACGATGGCCGCCCGGATATCTTCGTTTCCTGCGATGTTACTCCTTCCCTGCTCTACATCAATCGCGGCGACGGAACGTTTTCCGAAGAGGCGCTGATGCGCGGGGTGGCTTTAAACGAAGACGGTAAGGCCGCTTCCGGAATGGGTGTGGCAGCGGGCGACTACGATGACGACGGCCAGTTGGATATCTTCCGCAACAACTTCTCCGACGAACGTGAAACGCTGTACCACAACCTGCACAACGGTGACTTCGAGGATGCCACCACGCGCGCGGGCCTCTCGCACAACACCAGTTTTGTAGGCTGGGGCGCCGGGTTTGCGGATTTCGATAACGATGGGTGGGAAGACCTCTTGCTGGTGAACGGCCACGTGTTTCCCGAGATCGATCACCTCAAGCTGGACATTCACTACAAGGAGCGCCGGATTTTCTATCACAACCTGGGCAACGGCACCTTTGCCGATCTTTCCGAACGTGCCGGCCCCGGCATCCTGGCGCGGCATTCCTCGCGCGGAGCGGCCTTCGGCGATTTCGATAATGACGGCTCTATCGAAGTCCTGGTGAATAACCAGAACGAAGCGCCGTCGCTGTTGAAGTTGTCGCACAAGCCCGCGGGCAACTGGGTGCTCTTGAAACTGGAGGGCGTGCGCTCGAACCGCAGCGCCATCGGCGCGCGCGTACGTCTTACCGCCGGCGGTTTGACGCAGACCCGCGAGGTCCGCAGCGGCGGCAGCTATATCTCACAAAGCGATCTCCGGCTGCATTTCGGCCTGGGCAAAGCCACCAAAATCGACCGGGTCGAAATCGAATGGCCCAGCGGCTGCCGGCAGGTGGAAACCGGCCTCGCCGTGAACCGGATCATCAACCTTCGCGAGCGGGAACAATGAGGCACGGCATCGCGGCGGCCGCTATAGTACTGCTTGCGGCAACGTGTTTCTTACTCGATGCCGCCCGCGCCATTTCCAAGCGGCCGCACTTCACAGACATCGCGCCGAAGTCCCAATTCACTTATCGCAGCAACAATAACTACACCGGCCGAAAATATTTTCCCCAGCCGATGTGCGGCGGCGTCGGTATTCTGGATTACGACCAGGACGGTAAGATGGATATCTTCCTCACCAATGGGGCAAAGTTTCCGGAGATGAAGAAGGTCGATTCGTCTTATTACAACTGCCTGCTGCGAAACCGGGGGGACGGCACGTTCGAGGATGTCACGCGCAAAGCCGGCCTGGAAGGTGCGAACCTCGGTTATAGTTTCGGCGTCGCGGTGGGCGACTACGACAACGACGGTTATCCTGACTTATTCATCTGCAACGCCGGACGCAATACTCTCTATCACAACAACGGCAATGGCACGTTTACCGATGTGACCGAGAGTTCGGGCATCGGCGGCAAGCCGCCGAACACGCTCAGCATTGACGCCGCCTGGTTCGATTACGATAACGACGGCCTGCTCGACCTCATCGTTTCCAATTACACCTTGTGGACGCCGGAGACTGACATTCACTGCGGCCGCCCCGGCCTGGAGAGTTACTGCAATCCGCGGCGGTACGTCAGCGTGCCGCACCGGCTGTATCACAATCTGGGCAATGGCAAGTTCGCGGATGTGACCGACCAATCCGGTATCGGCAAGATACCCGGCAAAGGCATGGGCATCAGCATTGCCGATTTTAACCAGGATGGCTGGCAGGATATCTTCGTGGCCAATGATACGGAGCGCAATTTCCTGTTCCTGAATCAGGGCAACGGCACGTTTAAGGAAGTGGGTCTGCAATATGGCGTGGCATACAACGATGACGGTCTCACGGTTTCGGCCATGGGCTGTGACGCCAAAGACTACGATAACGACGGCTGGGTAGATATCTTCTATAACAACCTGATCGGCCAGATCTGGGCCTTGTTCCGGAATCAGCATGGCCGCTCGTTCCATTACGTTTCGACGCGCGCGCAGATTGCCCAGTTGAGCGAATCCATGGCCGGTTGGAGCAACGGATTTATCGACTATAACAACGATGGTTGGAAGGACCTGTACTCGTCGAACGGAGACATCGACAACCTGCTGCCCAACGCCCGCCAGCACGATACCTTGTTCGAGAACGTGGACGGCAAGACTTTCGTGGACGTGTCACAGCAGATGGGCGAAGATTTCCTGCGCAAGGGCTTTCAACGCGGCTCGGCGTTCGCGGACCTGAATAATGACGGCTTCCAGGATATCGTGGTGACTTCGCTCAATGAGCGCCCGCGCATCCTGATCAATTCCGCCGATAATGGCAACCACTGGCTGCTGCTCGATCTGCGCGGAACCGTGAGCGCACGCGACGCCATCGGCGCGCGGGTGAAGGTGACCACCCCTTCGGGACGGACGCTCTACAACCACGTGAGCATCAGCACGGGTTTCATGTCGTCGAGCGACCGGCGGGTGCATTTCGGACTAGGCTCGGAAACCTCCGCCGAATCGATCGAGATTCACTGGCCGCGCGGAGCCGTCGAGACGTTGAAGAACGTCGCGGCGGACAGGATTGTGCGAGTGGACGAGCCTCGCTAAGTCGACGACCGGAAGCGACAACACGTCTTAATGCGCGGGCCATTGGCCGAACATGCCGGGGAGCCGCGGCTGGCTAGAGGCCCGTTCACGGGCGCGCCGGTTCCGTGCCCTTAGTCAAATGCTGCTGACGGAACGGTCCGGATTCTTCTTCGTCGATCAGCTTTTTCTGGATCGCATACTCTGCTTTCGCCTCAGCCGGTTTGCCCAGCCGGTCGTATAGCCGCCCCAAACGGTAGTGCGCGGTGGCATCCTTGGGATTCAGCTCGATGGTTTTGCGAAACTCCGCGAGCGCCGCATCCAAGTCACCGGTTTCTTCTAGCGCCTTGGCCAGTTCCAGACGCGATTCCCAATAACCGCCGTTCAAGCTGACTGACTTGCGCAGCAGCGTTTCAGCCTGCTCATCATCGCCGTTGAACAGCAGCGCCTTGCCATAAAAGTAAGTGCTGAGATAGTCGCCCGGTGCCTTCTCGGCGCGCGCCTTAAATGCGGCGAGAATCTCCGGCAGCCGGCTCGGCGTATGTTCGAGCGTGCGTGCAATGAACGCGTAGGGTTGCTCCATCGACGGGTCCATCCGCGCGGCGCTCAGAAACGTGTCCACCGCGTTGGTGTACTCTTCAAGCGCGTAATACGAGATTCCCAGCAGCAGCTCGAGTTGCGGGCTCTTGGCGAAGACCTTCTTTCCAGCTCCCACGATGTCGATCGCCATGACCGGGTTCTTGTCCATCAGGCTCTCGCGCGCGGCTTGGATGTAGTAATCCTCTTCGTAGGGATTAAGCGTGATGGCCCGGCGCATTTCCTCGGCGGCTTTCGCGTGGTTGTTTTCCAGCGAATAGGCTTGGGCCACGAGGCTGCGCAGATCGGCGCGATCCTCTTTGGCCAATGCCGGTAAGGCCAAATCGATGGCAGGTTGAGGCTTGCCGGCCTGCAGATAGAGATTCACCGCGCGAGGTATGGCGTCCCGGTCCTGCGGCGCCAAACCTGCGTAGCGCGCTTCGAAGGAAGCGGCTTTCGCATAATTCCCGGCCTCGGAATAGACGAACGCCAACCCGTGTAGCGCGACCGGGTCGTTACCAGCCAGCGATTCGGCCTTGGCCACGGCCGCCTGGAAGGGTTCGTTTTTCTGGAGCCTGCGATAAGTCTGCGCCAGAGCCAACCATACCCTGGAGTCACCAGGCTTGAGCCGCGAGGCAGTCTCCAATTGACTTTGAGCCGAGGCAAGCTGGTTGTGTTCCAGAGCGTTCAATCCGGCCCGGAACACGGCTTCGAACGAGGTGGGATCAGCCCACAGAAGAAAGAGCAAAACCAGCATACCGTCCAGAGTTTATTATCGGCGATACGCGACAGGGTTCAACTTGCTGGCAGCCAGGTCGCCGGCCTTGAGGCCGGGCAGCCATCGCTCCAGGTCGCGCTTGCGGTTGAAGTTGTCCGGCTCCGTCACTTTCGCGCCATCCTCAAACCAGATCACGGTCATCACTTCGCGCACCGGGGCCGTGGAGTTGCCGGGCGCCCCATGCAGGGTCCATCCGTAGTGAAACGTCGCATCGCCCGCCTGCATGGCCACCCCCGGAGCGATCCGGAACTTCTGAGACTGTATGAACGCCTCAAATGCCTTTTCTGATTCGTCGCCAATGGGCAGATCCCCCAGATAGCCTTGCCGGTGCGAGCCAGAGGCGAAATGCATCGTCCCCATCTCAGGCGTCAAATCCACCAGCGGCATCCACATGGTGATGGTGCGATCGGTATCGAGCGGCCAATAGTGCTGATCCTGGTGCCATGGCGTCAGACCGCCGCCGGGCTCTTTCAAGAGCGCCTGGTCGTGATACACGCGCACGCCATCCACGCCCAGCAGGTCCGCCGCCATCTTCCCGAAGCGGCGCGCGAGCACGAACCGGCGCACGCCTGCATGCTTCTCCCAGAGGTTCATACCCTTCAAAAACGCCTTGCCGTAGGTATCGCGTTCGGCCAGCGGCGTTCGTTCGCTTCCGAACTCATCGCGCGCGGCCAGAATCACGCAGCGGTATGACGCGATCTCTGCCGCGCTCGCGGCGCCGCGCAGCAATACATGCCCATCGCTGCGGAAGCGTTCGATTTGTTCCTGCGAAATCGCGCGCTCTGTCTCCAGCTCCGGCAATGATTCGGTTGCGGTCATTCTTCTACTCCTGGGGCAGCAGTCCCGCGCCGGGCGCCGCCGCCACCGCGTACACCTCGGGGCTGATGCCCGTGGCTTTTCGGTAGCTCTCCAAGACCGATGCCCGGAACTCCTCCGTGCGGCCGCTCTCCGCAAGCGCCACCATGCAGCCTCCGAAGCCCGCGCCCGCCTGACGTGCGCCGATCACACCGGGCGCCGCCAGCATCGCCTTCATCATCTCGATCATGGGCGGCGAGCAGATCTCGAACAGATCCCTGGCGCCCGCAAATGATTCCGCATACAACCGTGCAAGCGACTCGACATCGCCTGAACCGAGCGCGGCTGCCGCATCCACAACACGCTGGTTCTCACTCACGATGAAAAGGCAGCGCTTGTACACCTCAGGCGGCATTTGCCCCGCTCTGGCAGTCAACTCGGGCACGCTGATCTCGCGCAGCGCGGCGATGCCCAACTGCGCCGCGCCATCCTCGCATTGCTGGCGGCGCAAGGTATATTCGGCGCCGGTCAGTTGACGCCGCGCGCGCGTATCGCAAATCATCACTTGGATGCCGGACGGAATTGGCACGGGGCGCGTGGAAAGATCGCGGCAATCGAGCAACAGCGCGCATTGCTCCTGGCCAAGGCAGGATGAATACTGATCGAGAATCCCGCAGCGCACTCCCACAAACTCGTGCTCGGCGCGCTGGCACAGGCGCGCCATCCGCTGCGGTTCCAGGCGCCATCCGCCCAGCGATTGGAACACCCCGGCGGTGGCGCATTCGAGCGCGGCCGATGAACTGAGCCCGCTCTCCAAGGGGACCGTGCTATCAATCACGCCGTCGAATCCATTCAACGGCAGCCCTTCGGATGCCAGCACGCCCGCGACGCCCCGCACATAGTTGCTCCACTTCGTCGTACCGGGTTGATCGAGCCGGTCGAGCGAAAAGCAATCGTCTTCGCCCAGATTGGCGCTATGCAATCGCACATCCCGGCTACCGTTGGCGCGCGCCCCAATCCATGTATCGCGGCTGATGGGAAGCGTCAGCACGTAGCCCAGATTGTAGTCGGTGTGGCTGCCCATCAGGTCGACGCGGCCCGGCGCGCGTGCCCATAATTGCGGCGCATCCCCGAACCGCTTTCGAAACAATTGAGCCACGCGCTCGCACCGTTCCGTATCCATCTATGCTTCTGAATCCTCCAGCTCACGAAATGCGTCGAGCATCGCCTCGACACTCGCCGGCGGAATATCGGATTGCATGCGGTGCGAAGGACCCAGCACCAGCCCCGTTCCGGATGGCGCCAGCGCGCGCGCACATGCGAGCGCGGCCTTCCGGACCATCTCCCGATCGCCCAGCGGCATCACCGACTGCGTCGAAATACCGCCGTAGAAGCTCAATTTCTGCCCATATTCGCGCGCCAGCCAGGCATGATCCAGGACCTCCGGCTGCACCGGATTCAACGTCGTCACGCCGATCTCGGCCAGGTCCGGCAGGATCGCTCTGATATCGCCATCCGAGTGCAGTATAACCGGCAGCCCGGCATCGGTGAAAACGGCGAACATGCGGGCGAGCCGCGGTTTGATCAGGCGCCGCCAGGCACGCGGCGAGAACAGCATGGACCGCTGCGCGCCATAATCATCGCCAAAGTACCCGCCATCCACACCGGCGGCCACGAACCGGCGCGCCAGCCGGACTTGGATCTCCGTGATGCGGTCGAGCAGTTCTTCCACCCACTCCGGCCGGTCGGCCATGTCCAGCAGGAGCGTGTCGAATCCGCGCAGCGACCACGCGCGCTCGAACAGACATACGCCGAGGTTGGGTACGACGAAATAATCGCCCTCCGCGGCGGCCTGCAGTTGCACGCGGCCCGCATCCGGCCAGGCGTAGCCATCCAGGTCGAGCGAGTTCGCGAGCGGCGCGAAGGCGTGCCAATAGCCTTCAGTCCGGGTGTCCCAGCCCGCGCCCCACCAATCGTATTCCACCGACCCGTCCGCGTTCGTCGGTCGAGTATATGCGACATCCACGCGCCACAAATGATTGCCCAGCCGCTCCGGCAGGTGCGCTACCGGTATGCCGAGATGCGCCGCCAGCAATCGTCCCATGGCGGGGGTGAAGTTTGTCTGGAGCGGCAGATGATCAACAGTTTCGCGGCGCAGGGCGCGCCGCATGCGTTCCTTGCGCGTCAGCATGTCAGCCCGTAACTGGATGGGTCAAACTCATTCGGGCGCTGTTCCCGCATTTCGGCGAGCAGTTCGGATTCCGCCCGCGGCATCCCTTCCAGTTCGCGCTCGATGCGATCGAGCCATTGCGCCTCCTTGGCGTTCAGCGTCAGCCGCCTGTCGCGTAGGCCCGAGCGGAGGATGCAGACCGCAGCTTTGCCCGCGGCGACGGTCTGGCGGTAGTGATCCTGCTCCTCAACGATGGCTCGCGCGATGCGCATGGTCGCATCCGGAGACAGCACGGCAGCTTGCGGGCTCAGCCACTCGTCCGATTCGGTCAGCCAATCCCGCAGCCGCAGCGCTTCTCCACGCGCCGCGGCCACATTCATCAGGCGGCAATCGTAGGCCAGTGTTTCCGCGTACGCCTCCGGAGCATTGCCGGAAAGCAGCCGTACGTTCTGCACCGACTCGTTACTCCACAAATCGCACATGGCTGCTGCGATGTTGCCGACCGGGCTGAAATGCGCGCAGGCTGCCGATTTTCCTTCCATGGCGATGGGGCATCCGGTGATGGCTTTCAAGACCGGGCCTTCGTAAGCGCAATCCTTCGATGGTCCGGCAGCGCCATGTTCGAAGGCCACCAGGCTGCGCACGGCGCTCATGGCCCGCACTACGGCGGCCAGCACCTCCGGGAGCATGCGTTGATGCGCCAGTTGCATGGCGGTGTTCGCGAACCCGCAGGCGCTGTCGCCCGCCGGGTGCGCCCGCCGGTCTTTCGCGCACAAAGCCGAGATCTGATCCCACAGCCACGCCATATCGCGCGGCGCCAGCACGCCCAGCGCAAACACCATGGCGCGCAGGTCGCCGTACATCAGTCCGCTGTCGTGCAGTTCTTTTCCGCCGATCGATTCGATGGACAGCAGATGTGCGCCTGCGCCGATGCACAGTTCGAACGATCTCCGCAGCGTCTCCCAGGGCGCTCCGCAACGAAGCAACGGCGGCTTCTGCTGATCGCGGATATCAGTCGGGGTGACGCGCAGCGCACAGGGTAGGCCGTGCTTCTCGCGGGCGCGCGCGAGATGCGAGACCAGCAGCGCGGTCACCTCCGCGCCCCACTCGGGCGTCATGGTCATGGCCGGCAATAGCTCAAACTCCAGCACCAGTCCCGGCACGTGCAAGGAAACTGCGCGTTTCAAAATGTGGGTGGCCATCTCCTCGTATTGCGCGACGACGCGCGGCCACGTGTCCGGCTCGATGGCGATGGCCGGCAGCGTGAAATTGACTTCCGGAAATACCTGTCCGGCCCCGATCGTCAGATCGAAACCGCAGCGCACCGGATTGGGCGCTGTGCCAAAAACAAGTCCTTCGGCGTTATCGATCATCATGGGATCACCAGAAATAGACATTCAATAGAACAAAGACGGCGGCCACGATCGTAGCCAGAAACAGCGGCTGCCGGTAAAAAGGAAGTTCGGCGCCACCGGGAATCTCGGTGACACCCCACACCAGCCCGTGCAGTTCCGAAACCGGTTTCGGCTGCGTGAACAAGCTGACCGCGATGGTCACAATCACGCAAACCAGCCATGACCAGATGAACCGGTAGAGATTCTCCGCCATGGCTTTGGCATCGGACGAAAGCGCCAGGATGGCCAGCGCCGCGGGGTGCAGCTTGACCACCAGAAACAGCACGATGGACGAGACGGTTCCGCACAGTAGGCCCCAGAATCCGCCGGCCGGCGTGGCCCGCTTCCATAGCATCCCGATGATGACGGTGCCGAACAGGGGAATGATGAAAAAGCCGAACAACGCCTGAACATAGTCCATGATGCTGGCGAATTGCATGACCAGGTACGCCGCGCCGATGCTGGCGGCCAGTCCGACGACCGTGCACCAGCGCCCCATGCGCAGGCACGTCTGGTCACCGGCATCCGGAAGAAAGACCGGCCGGTAGATATCGTAGGTCCACACGGTGGCGAATGCGCTGACGTTGCCCGCCATGCCGGACATGAATCCCGCGATCAACGCCGTGACTCCCACACCCAGCAATCCGGGACCGAGATAGCGCGCCATCATCAGCGGCATTACTTCGTTATAACTGTGCGCGCCGGTCGCCAGCGCCTGGCTCTGGCCGACCAGTTTCATGGGGAGCACGGCCAGCCCCAACAAGCCGGGCAGGATGACGATCAGCGGCAGCATCATCTTGAAAGCCGCGCCGATGATAGTCGCCATCTTCGCGGATCGCAGATCGCGCGCGGCCAGCACCCGCTGCACCACCAGAAAGTCCGTGGTCCAGTATCCGAAGGCGCCGATCATGCCCAGCCCAATCACGATGCCCGTCCAATGCACGCCCATGGGGTTATCGGCTGCGGCACCCATGTTACGCCACACGTGCGTGTAATCCTGGCCGGGAGCGCGTGCGGCGATGCGCGCCAGCATACCCTTCCAGCCGCCTGTTTCCATCAGCCCGTAGATCGGGATCAGCGCGGTGCCCGCCCAAATCAGAACGAACTGCACCACTTCATTCACAATCGCGGAGAGCAGGCCGCCCAGCGCGACGTAGACGCCCACTGTCACCGTGGAAACCAGGATGCTGAACTGGATGTCCCATCCCACGATCACCTTCATCACCACGGCCATCGAAAACATGTTGATGCCGCTCATCAGGATGGTCATCACCGCGAAGGAGACAGCCGCCAGCAGGCGCGAACTCTCGCCATAGCGTAGCTTCAGATAACCCGGCACAGAGCGGGCTTTCGACACATAGTAGAACGGGATCATCACCACGCCCAGAAACAACATGGCGGGTACCGCGCCCATCCAATACCAATGCGTGGCCAGCATGCCGTATTGATAGGCGGACGCGGACCAGCCCAGCAGCTCCAGGGTCCCCAGGTTGGCGGCCACAAAGCTCAAACCCGCTACCCATGACCCGACTCCTTTTCCGGCAAAGAAGAAGTCACTACTGGCCCGCACACGGCGCTTCAGATACACGCCGATCGCCAGCACCAACGCGAAGTACAGACTGATTACGGCGATATCCGCGGGAGCCAGCGCGAGCAGCCTGGATGGCCTGCCGGCCTGCGCCGCGGGCAAATCGGCCCCGCAGATCACGGTGCAGGCAAAGGCGCGCACGATGCGCCGCGTCCTATGACCGGCCAGCAACGAAGTAGCGATCACAGCTCAGTATAATTGCGTTCGAAATTGCCTGGCGGTAAAGGCGCAACGGCTTCGGACTAAAGCGCAGGAATAGCCTGGACGGCGCTCGAACAGTTAAGTACTCGGCCCCGATCTTTCCTCGTAGCTGCCACTGCTCTGGCAATTCAGTACTCCGGTCAGTAGTTTGGGGGCGAAATATGTGCACCCCCAGTGCGCCTGGCAGGCCAGTTTTCGGGGGCGCGCCTAGCTGGACTTCCCAAAACGGTTCGGTTTAAGGAATGTAGTTGTCGACAGAATTGCCCAAAACGCTTCGTTTTGGGAAGTCTGAGCACACGAGCAAGGAGGAAATCTTAGGGTTGCTCGGCCTCACCTCAAGCCTTGTCAGCCGCCTTCTGAAGAGCCTTCTTCTGACGCCGTGGCAGCCTGGACTTGTTCTTTTTCGCCAATTGAGGAATCTTCGGCTTCGGCGGCTTCTTCTTCTCGACTGGCACCGTAACAGCCGGCGTTTCACTGACGGTCGCCACGGTCGCCGCTTTGTCTTCCTTGTCCTTTTTAGCTTTCTTCTCCGGTTTCTCTGCCATATGGGTTGACCTTACGTCCCCTCAAGTGTACCCCACAATCGGCCAGCAGCCGCTCAACCTAACGGCGTACGGTCGCACGCTTCCACCGCCCGGCGCACAGGCCCCGTCATCGCCCATCCCATCCACTGGCCGCCACGGTTATGCGCGGGATGCTTTTCCTCGATACGCCGGCAGAAAGACTTCGTCTACGAAAGTTTCTAGGGTGGTCGGAGTTGTGTTCGCTGCAGAGCGCTCTTCGAGCATCTTCACGTGGCCCGAATTGAGCGCGTCAGCCATCTCCAGCAATAGATCTGCCATGTTTGCTGACATCCCCATCTGCATTAGCACGGGCTTCAACTGTGCCGGCGGTACGTAGTTATATGTAAGGTCGGCCTGGCCAATCGCCGCGCCCACGACTTTCGCAACTTCCGCGTAGGTGACGTCCCGAGGCCCGTGCAGTTCGTGTGTGCTCTTTCCGACGAAATCCAATTTCAATAGGGCCTTGGCGGCAAAGACGCCGATATCGTGTGTTGCGATCATGGGCAAGAGCAAGTCCTGTTTGACTGGGCCGGCCAGACTTCCAATGGATTTAATCACGCCGGCCTGGGGCAGAAGGTTTTCCATGAAGTAGCCCGCTCGCACGAAGAGGGCATTTAATCCGGGCGTTCCTGCCAGTTTCTTTTCCAAACTGTGCAGCCCGACGATGGGACCCGTCCCATGCGATTTCTCTGCGCCGAGGCTGCTCAGAACCACGGCATAACTTATCCCGTTTTTCTCAATCGCGGACTGCAAGGCATCGCTCACGCTCTCTTGATAGGCCCGAACGTCTGGGGAAGCAATATGGGGAGGAATCATCGCGTAGACGGCCTTAGCGCCCGCAAACGCGTTCGTAAGGCCCCCCGCATCGGTCGCATCAGCGATGAATGATTCAGCGCCCTGCTGCGTGAATCGTTCCAGACGCTTCGGATCGCGTCCCACCACACGCACCTTTTGCGCTTGTGCGAGCAATCTCTCTGCTACCACGCTTCCAGTGTTCCCTGTAGCCCCTGTAATGACGTACATGCTCTCCTCCTCGCCGGTCACTCCGGCAAACTTCATCTCCTCGCTTGTTGATGCCTGTCTGGGCGCCACGGATTCAGCTTCGCGGGTCTTTGGGAAGAACCGAATACACTCGATCTGAATCGTTCGATTCTCTGACCGAGTTAGATGCCGTGGAACTGCCGCGACACATTTGCGCGGCTTTGTACGCCCAAAAACGGCCTTTCAAAAAGGACGAATTCGGACAGCCTTTCTTAGCCAGTGGTGCAAGCCGGCTCCCAGGCCCTGTTATGATGGCGTTGCGATTAGATTACTGATCATCGGCTATCGCCTTGGAGCACCGGCGCGTTGCTCAGTCGGACGACTTAGTAGGCCACCATGATCCGCTTATGTAAAGACATATCCGCCGCCCTCCGCCGCACCCGGCTGCCCATACTCTGGATCGCGCTTGCCTATCTCGTCGGCATCTCAACTGGCGCCATCCTGGTCCACACGCGCAACCGTTTCGCACTCGACTACCGCGACCTCCTCGTCGGCCGCGCATACCAATCGGACACAGCCGCCATCCTCCTTTCCCACGGCCACCGGGTTCGCGCCGCCGCCGTAGATTTCGCCGGTAACCTCTTTGCGGGAGCTGTTACCTCCACCGTCATGGGACTCTCCGTCGTCCTACCGTTTCCAGTAGCTGCCTATCGCGGGTGGGTCGGTGGCATCGTCTCTGTCGATGGCCACCACGCAAGCCGCCTCGTTGATCCGCGCGAGTGTGCGTACTACCTTGGCGTGCTCGTACTGCAACTTATCCCCTACACTCTCGCCGGAGCGGCTGGCGTCCGGCTCGGACTCGCCTTCGTGCTCCCCGACAGCCGCTGGGCCTACTCTTCGCCACAACGTTGGCTCGGCCTTCCGGCCGAGGGCATCCGCGATGCATTGCACATTTACTTGCTTGTCGTTCCGATGTTCCTTGTTGCGTCGGTCGTCGAGTTCGCCACCAGGTAGGAATTGCCCAAAATGTCTGTTTTGGGAAGTCCGGTATCACAAGCGCCTCCAAGTCTTCAAATCTGGTTTCTCCACCAAGAGGGCGGCCGGGGACGCATTGCGGGAACTGTTCGTTTTGGGATTATCAGGAAAACAAATTGATCTTTTGCCGGCCGGACCGGGCACACTACTCGCCCGATCGGATCGGAGCGCGCGCCTCAAGAACGATGCGAAGAGCCGGTCTGCAGGGCGTACGCCTGCATTCGCTGCGGGATTCGCGCGCGATGACGCTGCCTAGCAGGGGCGTGCCGCTCGCCGTCGTTTCCGAGCGATTAGGCTAGCAAATGTTTGCAGGAGAAAGGGCCAAAAAAGCAAGCTATAGGAGGAAAGAAGGAAAAGATGGCGGGGACGACGGGGCTCGAACCCGCGACCTCCGACGTGACAGGCCGGCGTTCTAACCAACTGAACTACGTCCCCGCATTGGGTGAGCTCTTTTATACTAGCATGCCATTTGACGGCATGCATCACCCTGCTGACCCGCGGCGGGACCCAACTTCCAGACGGTCGCCCGTCAGCTGTTGCACCAACGCTTCCAGTTCGGATACGCGCTGCGCGAGATCCTCAAGAGCTTGCCCCTCAGGGTCAGGCAGTTTGCCGTGTTCCAGCACGCCGTTTTCGCCGCGCGTGCGCACCACCCGTCCGGGCACGCCGACCACGGTCGAGTTGTCCGGCACGGGCCGCACTACCACCGATCCAGCGCCAATTTTGACGTTGTCGCCGATGCGAATGTCGCCCAAGACCTTAGCTCCCGTTCCTACGACCACGTGGTTGCCGAGTGTAGGATGCCGCTTTCCCTTCTCATTACCCGTACCGCCCAGGGTCACGTCCTGGTAGAGCAGCACGTCGTCACCGATCTCGGTAGTCTCGCCGATCACCACGCCCATGCCGTGATCGATGAAAAACCGGCGGCCGATGCACGCCCCAGGGTGAATCTCGATGCCCGTAAGAAAGCGGCTCACTTGCGAAATCACACGCGGCATCAGCGGAACACGCGCGCGATAGAGCCGGTGCGCCAAGCGATGTAACAGAATCGCGTGAAATCCCGGATAGCACAACAGGATTTCGACAACACTCGTGGCCGCCGGATCCTCGCGGAAGATCGTATCGATCTGCTCTCGAATCGCCCGAAACATTCCATTCGACCTACGTGGCCTTACCCGCGATCATAGCGCGTTTGCCGCACCGTCGACCCCACGACGATTAGATTCGCGCATGGCCCTCGCGGCTGCGGAAATGACGTTCGGCCGCAACGGGTAATCCGCTACAATCATAGAACCCATGTCCCACGAGCCGGCGGCGATCCAGGTCCGCGACCTTGTCAAGCGCTACGAGAAGGCCAACTTCAACGCCGTCGACGGCGTCACGTTCAGCGTCCGCCCCGGCGAGATTTTCGGTCTACTGGGACCGAACGGAGCAGGCAAGACCACCACCATCGGCGTCTTGACGACCGCCGTTCTTCCGACCGCTGGCACAGCCGCGATCATGGGCTTTGACGTGGCGCGCGACCCCATCGGCATCAAGCAGCGCATCGCGGTGGTCCCGCAGCAAAGCAATCTGGATCGCAGCCTGCGCGTGAAGGAGATTCTCACTTTCCACGCCGCCTATCATGGGGTGCCGCGCCACGAGCGCGAGGCGCGTGCCGACGCATTGCTCGACGAACTGGGGCTGGGCGACCGCAAGCACGAGCGCGTGAACCGCTACTCCGGCGGCATGTCGCAGCGCCTGATGATCGCGCGCGCCCTGATGCACGAGCCGGACGTGCTTTTTCTGGATGAGCCGACCAACAACCTGGACCCGCAGTCGCGCCTGTTCCTGTGGGATCGCATCCGCGCGCTCAATGCCAAGGGCCTGACAATTCTGCTGACCACGCACGATATGAACGAGGCCGACCAGTTGTGCGCGCGCATCGCCATCATGGACAAAGGACGCATCCTGGTGGATGACACGGCCGCGGAGTTGAAGAAGATGATTCCAGGCGGGAATGCGGTGGAACTGCGGGTGAGCCTTCCCTGCCCCGAGGATGGCGCGCGCGTACTGGAAGCGCTGCGCGCCCTGGCCGGAGTGAGCAAGGTGGATGAGCTGGATGCCGGCGCGGCGCCGGCACCGGAGGACGATCCGAACGTGGTCACGTATCGCCTCTATGCGGAGGCCGCGCCGGCGCTGGTGGGTCCGGCCACGCAGGCGGGGTTGGTGGCGGGTGCGCAGGTGCGCGACCTGCATGTGAAGCAGCCCAGTTTGGAAGACGTTTTCATTTATTTGACCGGGAGGCATCTGCGTTAATGAATCCGACCGCGGGACAATCTCGACACAGCAACCGCTTCTGGCTGGCGGCTAATGCTTTCGGCGCCACGCTACGCCGGGACTTGGTGGTGACGCGGCGCGAACTGGCGCAATTTCTGGTTCAGGCGCTCATCCAGCCGATGTTCTTCCTGCTGATCTTCTGCAAGATTCTGCCCAGCATCGGACTCACGGCCGGCAATTTCGCCGCTCTGCTGTTGCCCGGCATCGTGGGGCTGACGGAGCTGATGGCCGCCATTCAGGGCATCACGTTGCCGCTGGTGCTGGACCTTGGTTTTGCACGGGAGATCGACGACCGGTTGCTGGCGCCCATGCCGGTCTGGCTGGTGGCGGTGGAGAAAGTGTTGTTCGCGTCCATGCGCGGCATGGTGGCAGGCGCCGTGATCTTTCCCGCGGCCTGGCTGGTGCTGGGCAGCCGTTACACCGTGCGCGGCGACCGCATCGGCGAGCTGATATGCATGATCGTGCTGGCGGCATTCGCCGGGGCCGGCATCGGACTGGTGATTGGCACGGTGGTGAAGCCGGAACAGATCAGCCTGATGTTCGCCGTCATCCTGACGCCGCTGTTGTTCACCGGCTGCACCTATTATCCGTGGAGCGCGCTAAGCACAGTGCGCTGGTTCCAGGTGATCACGCTGTTCAATCCGCTGACGTATGCGGCGGAGGGGCTGCGCAACGCCATGGTGCCGGCGCTCAATGGGCACACCATGCCGACGCTGCCGTTACCTTGGGTGTTGATTGGGCTGATCGCGACGCTGGGGCTCTGCCTGGCGTTCGGCGTGCGGACGTTCCGCGCGCGCGTCGTCAGCTAGGGTTGTTCAAGCATAGTGCGCCACGGCAAGTTGCGCTCCCTCACCGGTTCAACCACAGGTCTACCCGCGGCGCCTTCCAGGTGTACGGCTTGTTGAGAAGATCCATGCGGCCATCGCCGTCCAGGTCCGCAATCTTCCCGTCGTGCCAGCCCATTCCGGTGGTGAAGATGGTCTTGCGGAAATTTCCCTTGCCGTCCCCGTATAGAATGAACGACTGGGCGTTCGGGTCGTCGCTCTTAGTCGTGTTCTCGTGCCATTGGCCCTGCTCAGCCGTCAGGATGTCGAGGTTGCCGTCGCCGTCCACGTCGCCGACATCGAGCGTATGGCCATGGGTGAGGCTGTGGCCAATCAGGTCACGTCCTACCCAGGCTGAAGGGTTGGCCGGGTCTCCCTTGCATTCGTAGAACATGACCGGACCCGAGCCATCGCCGGGAGCAATCACAATCTGCGCATATTTGCCGGGCTTGAATTTCGCCGCTCGAATGCGGCCTCCGATCTTGCCTACCTTGATCGGCCGGAATTTGCCGTTCTCGTATTTGAACCAGTAATTCCCCGCCAGCAGATCGACGCGACCATCACCGTCCACGTCGAAAGCATCCATCCCTTCGGCGTACTCGGCTGCGCTTCCCTGGCCTTCACCGGCATTGCCGGAAAAAATCTTCGCCGCCGGCCAAGGTTCGGTGTGTCTGGGATCGGCGGGAATGTCGGCCAGGAATATCGCTTTCGCTCCCTGGTTCCAGAACGCCAGTTGCGGCTTGCCGGTGCCTTTGAAATCCCCGAAAACCTGGTCGTGGTGCTGCGTCGCTCCGCCGCTCTTGATCAAGTGACGTTTCCAGGGGACCTTGGGATCGAAGTGCGGGTAAGGATTCTCCCACCACCACAGCTTATCGCCTTGCCAGTCATTGCCAAAGACGATGTCAAGATCGCCGTCGCCGTCTATATCGTAGACGGCGCCTCCCGCTTCGAGCGGCAGGTACTCGTTCTCAATGATGTAGCGTTCCCAACCCCTCGGAGTGTGGCGGAACCACACCAGGGCCGGTGCGACGACGCGGAAGCTGATCACGAAATCGGTAGCCGGTGAATCGCGATCGAAGCGTCCCACAACCACGCCGGTCTGCTCATTCGATGTACCCGGCACGGGCAGATCGCCAGTGGAACTCGACAGGTGCAGCCATTTGATGCCGGCCCCAAGCGGGGCGAGCGCCAGGACTCCGAATACGGCGGCCGCGATCATTCCAAGTCTCGTCGCGGCCGGCAATCGCACAGGAAAATGAAGCATACAACTCCGTTCCTCTCGGCTCGGAAGCGGCCCTGCCGGCGACAGTTCGCACTGGAACCGCATCCTTTCCAGATACCTCATGCTAACCGGTGCGGCCGCCGCTGGCGCTTCCTCCTCAATGTAATAGCGTTTACGTGCGCTCCTCAGAGTGATATGGGCGGCGGTACCCAGCCGTATTCTCAGCTTCCCTGGTGTGCGGCTTCGCGGCCGGCGCACGGCCACCGGCCCATACGTGATATGTTGCACTCGTGCGCTTCTCATTACTATTGGCGGCGACGGCAACCGCATGCTTCGGCGCCGCGCCCATGGGATGGAACTCCTGGAACAGTTTCGCCAACATCGTAAATTCTCAAATCGTTCAGCAGCAGGCCCAAGCCCTGGCCGCGAATGGCATGAAGCAGGCCGGCTACGAATATGTCATCATCGACGAGGGCTGGTGGCTGGGCCAGCGTGACGCCGCCGGCAACATCGTCGTCAACCCTAAGCAATGGCCTGCCATCGCTCCCGGCCAGAAAGATGGCGACATGGCCAATATCGCTGCTTACATTCACAGCTTGGGATTGAAGGCCGGGATCTACACCGACGCGGGCCGCGACGGCTGCAGTATGTACCCCGATTCCGGCCCGAAATATCGCAACACCGGCAGTGAGGGGCACTTCGATCAGGACTTTCTGCAGTTCTCGAAGTGGGGCTTCGACTACGTCAAGGTGGACTGGTGCGGCGGGGCGAACGAGAAGCGCTCCGGCGCGGTGCAGTATGCGCAAGTGGCACGCGCCATCGAACATGCGGAAAAGATAACCGGGCGCAGATTGTTCTTCTCCATCTGCGAATGGGGCAGCCAGAATCCCTGGTTCTGGGCGCCGGGAGTCGGGGGCATTGAAAGCGCCATCTGGCGCACGGGCGGCGACATCATCCCTCCGGTCGTTGAGAGCCTGCATGATCCCGAGCACGCCAAACGCGTCATCACCCTCCAGAATGTGCTGGACTCGTTCGATGCCGGTCTACATCCGGAAGCGCAGCACACCGGCTACTACAACGACTTGGACATGATGGTAATGGGTATGCGCGGCATGACCAATTCCATGGACCGCATCCACATGGGACTATGGGCGATAGCCAGCGCCCCCCTGATGGTGGGTTCCGACCTGACGCGCCTTTCCCCGGCCACTCTGTCTTTGCTGAACAACAGGGAAGCCCTCGCGATTCACAACGACCCGTACGGTTTACAGCCCATCAAGGTCGCCGAACCCATTCCCGGCGTCCAGGTTTGGGCCAAGCCCATGGCAGATGCGGGAAGGCGCGCAGTCGCGATCCTGAACCGTACCGGCAACTCCGCCCAAGTGCAGATCGACTGGCGCAAGCTGGGGCTGGTTGGCGCGCCGCGATCGTTGCGCGATGTGTGGAATGCACGGAATCTCGCCGCGGCCGGCGCGGCGTTCTCCGTGCCCGCACACGATCTCCTGCTGCTTTCCGTCGAGGGCGAGGACACAAAGCCGGCCGAGTATCCCGCAAGCGAGTCAAACATCGCCGGCATTCAGGCCACGCACGGGCCCACGTTCGCCCGGCTCGAATACACGAACGGTTCCGGCCAGGTGGCAGTGGTTCGGGTGAAAAGCACCTCCGGCCTTTCCACCGCCCTGGCCCTTCGTCCGACCGCTGGATCGGATATTGGCATCGCCGGCTTTCTGTTGCCCGGTGGAACCGCTGACCTGTCGTTCGAGGGCCGGAAAGTAACGCTGCGCAAGCTCGCCGTTTACTCCTGGTAAGGGAGACGAAAGACAAATGCGCAAACAAAACCGGCAGGATAGTGCGAGCGCCATCACGCGTCGTGCCATGCTGCAAGCCCCGGTTGCCGCCGCGGCGGTTCGGGCGCTGCGCGGCGAGCCGGCGGCACTTGAGCGTCGCGCGGAGATCACCGTTACACCTGCGGGAGAAATCGCCGAGCGTCTGGGGATGACCGCGCGGCGATTCGAGAGCGGGAAGACGCCCGCCTTCACGCCGGAATTCGTGCTGGCGGATGTGGCTCTGAAGCCGCCCCGCCGCTTCAGCGATTACAGCGGAGACGCATCCGGGCGTTATATCGGAGCCCTGGCTGTCTGGCCGGTACCAGGTAAGAGCCAGGAACTGCCATCGCTTGTGAATTCGCTGCTCGCATATCAGAGGAACGACGGACGGTTCGGCGACCCTTCACTGGTGTTTACGGCCGAGGCTATTGGGCCCGAGCACATGGCGCTGCTGTGGGGCAACGGGCGCCTGCTGGTCGGCCTGCTGGAATACTACCGTGCGCATCCCGCACCGCGGATACTGGAATGCGCGCGCCGGCTCGGGGACTTCCTGACGGCGGTACAGCGGGAAACGGCTCTACCCGAAGTGCAAAAGCGATTGGCCGGGCAGGGGGCCGCGGGCTTTATCTGCTTCACGCAGTTGATCGAAGGCCTGGTGCTGCTGGCCGCGGCTACCAACGACCCCAAGTATTTGGAAAACGCGGCGGCCATCGCACCGCTGCTCGAGCCGCGCGGAATGCAGCATGCGCACGGATACCTGACGACCCTGCGCGGCCAGATGATGCTCTATGCGGCCACGGGACGCGCGGAACAACTGCGCGATGTCGAGGAAAAATATCGGGATCTAACGGGCTCTGCAGATTACACCGTGTATGGCAGCGTGCTCGAGTATTTCGGCTGGCAGACACCGGGAGATAAGAGTAAACTGCTGGCGGCTTCCGGCGCGGACCCGCGGGACGAAGGCTGCGGCCACGCCGACTTCCTGCGCTTAAGCCTGCAACTCTGGCGGGCCACCGGAAACTCGGAATATCTGGAACGCGCCGAGCGCTGTCTGTTGAACGGCTTACTGCCCAACCAATTCCCGAGCGGCGACTTCGGCAGCCGGGTCACTTTTGAACGCGGTTTCAAGCCCGCCGCGAATGTGGACCGTGCGTGGTGGTGCTGCACGATGCATGGCTACCGCGCGTTTCCGGATGTTTTGAACTCGATTGTCACTGCGAGTAGCGGAACGCTCCGGATCAACCTCTTCCTGGATGCGGCATGGTCTGACGGCGAGATGGCCCTGTCGCTGGCCCAGCGAGCGATTGTCCAGGGGCCGCAACCAGCGGCGTTCTTTACCGTATCCGTCGGCAAGGCGCCCGCCGAGGCGCGCACCCTGGCTCTGCGCCAGCCCTCGTGGTCGAGGCCACTGTTGCTGACCTTGAACGGAAAGCCGATTCAAGCGAAGGCGGCCGGCGGGTATGCTTTGGTGGAGCGCATCTGGCAGGCGGGGGACAGACTCGAGGTGCGGTTTCCCTGCCTTTTGCGCCTGATTCTGCGTGACGGGCGCGTTGTGCCGTCCAAGGCATTGGGATCTCAGGCGGTGGACGCGGCTCTCTATTGGGGGCCGTGGCTGATGGGCGTCGACGAAAATCCCGATGCCCTTTTCTTCGGCGAACCCTGGGAGGACAACCTCATCTTTCTTCCGGAGTCGCCGTCCATTGGCCCGCTCCGGCGGACAGCGCTGCCGCAACTCACCGTCAGTTATACGCACGGCGGATTTCCGGGAATCGAGCACGTCACGCTTCGGCCCATTTCCGAGATGGCGCACCATGAGCAGGCCATCTTCGCGGTCTGGTTGCGCTATCGTGCGCGGGCGGAGGCATAAGTTCCGTTCCACGCGGTTGAACTCTTACGGATTCGGATTGCCGGGATTGAGCGGCAGCGGTTGTGCGGGCAGCTCGGAATCGGGAAAGCCGCGCACTAATTTGAACGTTCGAACCCACCGCGTACGTGTGAAGAAGTGCTCGCCGAGGTCCACCAGGTGATCGAGCATCGCGCCGGGCGTGGCGGCCAGCAAATCTTCCGTCGACGCGCGGTATGACCAATAAATCAAAACCGGCTTGCCGATGATGTTCTCCTGCGGAACGAATCCCCAGAAGCGGCTGTCCGAGGAATTGTCGCGATTGTCTCCCATCCCGAAATAATGGCCGGGCGGGACAACCACTTCGCCGTTCACCACATTGCTTGCGAGCATCTCGCGCTGCGCCTGCTGCGCCAGATCTTCCTTCACCGGGAGACAGCACACGGACGGAAAATTATCGAGCGCCGGGATGTAGCCGTACTTGTGATACACGTACGGCTCGTTGAGACGCAGGCCATTGCGATACAGCACGCCGTGATCGATTTTCAAGCGATCGCCCGGCATACCGATCAGGCGCTTCACCAGCGTCTGGCTCAGATCCGGCGGATAGCGGAACACGATGATGTCGCCATGTTTCGGTTCCTCGTAGGGCAGGAGGTACTTCGTCAGCGCATCGGGCGGCGCGTAAGCCAGCTTGTCGACCAGCAGGTGATCGCCCACGAGCAGGCTGTCTTCCATCGATCCGGTGGGGATGACGAACGCCTCGCACAACGTGGTGGTACCGAACAAAAGCAGAAGGATCGTGACGGCCCATTCGGCGATCACGCGGCGCGCGCGTTCAGGCGATGCTTTGGCAGATTTCACAATCCTTCCGCGTTTTCGCATTTCTACTTTTTCTTTCCCTGGGCCGCGACCGCTTCCATGGCGGCCTTCACCTTCTCCGGATCGCCCAGATAGTAATTGCGCAGGGGACGCAGGTCGTCGCCCAGCTCGTAAACCAGCGGCATCCCGGTGGGGATGTTCATGCCGACGATCTCCTGGTCGGAGACATCATCGAGATACTTCACCAGCGCCCGCAGGCTGTTGCCATGCGCGGCGATCAACACGCGCCGGCCGGCGCGCACGGATGGCGCGATAGTCGCGTGCCAGTAAGGCAGGAAGCGCTCCACGGTGTCCTTCAAGCACTCGGTGAGCGGCAGTTCCTGCGAGGTCAGGTCGTGATAGCGTGGATCGCGGCCGGGATAGCGAGGATCATCCGGCGTGAGGGCGGGCGGCGGAACGTCGTAACTGCGGCGCCAGATCTTTACCTGGTCCTCGCCGAACTTGGCCGCGGTTTCGGATTTGTTCAAGCCCTGCAGCGCGCCGTAGTGGCGCTCGTTCAGCCGCCACGAACGGTGGACAGGAATCCACATCTGGTCCAGCTCGTCGAGCGTCATCCAAAGGGTGCGGATGGCGCGCTTCAGCACGGAGGTGTAGGCCACGTCGAAGATGTATCCATCGGCCTTCAGAGTGACGCCGGCCGCATGCGCTTCCTGGCGTCCCTTCTCGGAAAGATCGACGTCGGTCCAGCCGGTGAAGCGGTTCTCTTTGTTCCAGTCGCTTTCACCGTGGCGGAGCAATACGAGTTTGTACATGGGCGAGTCCTAGTGGCGGTACGCCTTCCTGCCAGGGAATTGGGCAGCGCCGCCGAGCATTTCTTCGATGCGCAGCAACTGGTTGTACTTGGCGATGCGATCGGTGCGGCTGGCCGATCCGGTCTTGATCTGGCCGGCATTGGTGGCCACCACCAGGTCCGCAATGAACGGATCTTCGGTTTCGCCGGACCGGTGCGACACCACCGCGGTATAGTTCGCCACCGAAGCCATGTACATGGTTTCCAGCGTTTCCGTCACCGTGCCGATCTGGTTCAACTTGATCAGAATCGAATTACCAATACCGCGCTCGATGCCCTTCTTGAAGATAGACGGATTGGTCACGAAGATGTCATCGGCCACCAACTGGATCTTGCTGCCGAGCGCCGCGGTCAGCGCCTGCCAGCCATCCCAGTCTTCTTCCGACATGCCGTCTTCGAGCGATACGATGGCGGGGTATTGCCTCACCCAATCTTCCCAGAAAGCGACCATCTGGTCGGACGTGCGCTGGCTCTTGTCCGACTTTTTGAAGACGTATTTGCCGTCCTGATAGAACTCGCTCGACGCCGGATCGATGCAGATGCCGATCTGCTCGGCGGGCTTGTAGCCGGCCTGGGAGATGGCTTCATGCAGCAGGTCGAGCGCCTCGATGTTCGATTTCAAATTGGGTGCGAAGCCGCCTTCATCGCCCACCGCGGTCGAATAGCCAGCCTTCTTGAGCACCTTCTTGAGCGTGTGAAACACTTCCACGCCCATGCGGATCGATTCCGAGAACTTCGTGGCGCCGTAGGGAGTGATCATGAATTCCTGGACGTCGACGGAATTGTCGGCGTGTGCGCCGCCGTTCAGGACGTTCATCATGGGCACGGGCAACAACCGGGCGCCTGCGCCGCCCAGATAACGATACAGCGGGAGGCGGTGTGAAGCGGCCGAAGCGCGCGCCGCAGCCATGGAAACCGCCAGAATCGCGTTGGCGCCTAAGCGGCCTTTGTTCGGCGTGCCGTCGAGTTCGATCATGAGTTGATCGATCTCCGCCTGTTGGCTGGCATTCTTACCGTGCAAGCTCTGGGCTATCTCTCCGTTGATGTTTTTGACGGCGGTTTGCGTACCCTTCCCCAGGTAGCGCGACTTGTCGCCATCCCGAAGTTCCACAGCCTCGTGTTCACCCGTGGAGGCGCCGGAGGGCACAGCGGCCCTTCCGATGCTGCCGTCGGCCAGATGCACTTCCGCTTCCACCGTCGGATTGCCGCGAGAGTCGAGAATCTCCCGCCCCATGATTCGTACGATCGTATTCATAAATTGTCGAAATAATAAGGTATCAAACGGCCTGCGGTTTTTCGCGCGCAGATGCTAATCAGCGGGTGCGCCGCGTTGGGTGTGCTGCGCTTTGCGCATTAAAAAGACCAGCGGCACGACCACCAGGAAAAGAACGCCCATCACGCGGAAGGCTTCCACGAAACTCAAGAGCGCGGCCTGTTGCTGGAGTGTCTGATAAAGCATGCCCAAGCTCTGATGCGCGGCGGTGACGCTGTCCGAGCCACCCGAGACGAATGCCGCGCTGGCCTTCCCCAGAAATTGCAGCACTTGCGGGCTGCCGGCGGTGACATGCGCGGCCAGAATCGATTGATGGAACTGCGATCGCCGTGCCACAAAGGTGGTGACGAACGAAACGCCCATGCTGGATCCCACATTTCGCACAACGCTATAGAGGCTGGTAGCATAGCCGGTCTCGGCCTGCGGAATGGGGTCCATGGCCAGCGTGGTCAGCGGTATGAAAACGAATGCCATGCCTATCCCCTGGTTGATCTGGTGCAAGAAAATATCCCACGTTCCGGACTGCAAGTCCATGTGCGAATAGCCGAAGAACGCCATGCTGGCGACCACGAATCCGAAGACCAGCATCTTTCGGCCGTCCCAGCCTTTGCCCAGGAGGTATCCCACCAGCGGCATGCAGAGCGCGGTGCCCACGCCGCGCGGACTGGTCCAAAGGCCCGCGGTCACGGCAGTCCAGCCCAGGAGCGTCTGCATAAACAGCGGCAGCAACACCAGGCTGCCGTAGAGCACAAAACCGAGCACGGTAGCCAATCCAATGCCGGACGCGAAATTCCGGTATTTCAGCAGCCGGAAGCGGACGATGGGTTGATCGATGTAAAGCTCGCGGATGACAAAAGCCGGCAGCAGGATTCCCGCCATGATGGCCAGGGTCACGATGAAATGCGAGCCGAACCAATCGTCCTCCTGGCCTTTGTCCAGCATGATCTGCAGCGCTCCCATGCCGACGGCCAGCATGCCCAGGCCCCAGAAATCGATGCGCATCGACCCGCGCCGAATATAGGGCGGATCGTACAGGAACAGCGAGATCATCACCAGGCTGAGGAGCCCGATGGGCAGGTTGATATAGAACACCCAGCGCCAGGAATACGTGTCCGTAATCCAGCCGCCGAGGGTAGGCCCCAGGATCGGCGCGGCCACGATGCCCAATGACCAGAAGGCCATCGCCTTGCCTCGTTCCGCGCCTGGGAACTCTTCGAGCAAGACCGCCTGAGAGAGCGGCTGCAATCCCCCGCCCGTGGTGCCTTGCAGCACGCGAAAGAGAATCAGCATCGGGAGATTGGGCGCCAGGCCGCAACAGATACTCGATACCGTGAAGCCGGTGACGACCGTGAGCAGCAGGCGTTTGCGGCCGATGAAGTTCGCCAGCCATCCGGTGATCGGGAGGATGACGGCATTCGCCACCAGATAGGAGGTCAACACCCAGGTCGCCTCGTCCACCGTAGCGGAGAGGCTGCCGGCGATATGCGGCAGGCTGACGTTGACCACGGAGGTGTCCAGCACTTCCATGACGGCGCTGGACATGACGGCAATGGCGATCAACCAGCGGTTGACCTGCGGGCGCTGGAACGCGGGGTTCGAATCAGGCAAAATACGCTCTGTAAATCTTATTTTAGCCCGCCCGCGGACACGCGCCCCGGCTGTGCCACAATAAGCATTACTAAGATGCTGAATTCCGCAAAACCATCTTTGCCATTTTTGTTTCTGGCGTTGTCGGCGGGCGGTGCTTTCGCGGCGACCTATTCGCGTGATGTCGCGCCGTTGTTGCAGAAGCATTGCCAGATATGCCATCGCCCGGGCGAGGCCGCGCCGTTCTCGATGCTGACTTATCAGCAGACGCGGCCATGGGCCAAAGCGATGAAGGAAGCAGTGCTGTTGAAAAAGATGCCGCCGTGGTTTGCGGATCCGCATTACGGCAAGTTCTCCAATGATCTGTCGCTTTCGCCGGAAGAAATTGCCACAATCGTGGCGTGGGCGGATAGCGGCGCTCCGGAAGGCGATGCGAAAGATCTGCCTCCGGCGGCGCATTACGTCGAGGGCTGGTCGATTCCGAAGCCGGACGTCGTATACCAGTTCCCGCGCGCGTTTCAGATCCCCGCCACAGGCACCATCGAATATCAGAAGGTGATCGTGCCTTCGGGATTCACGGAAGACAAATGGGTGCAATTCGCCGAAGCGCGGCCGGACGATCGCGCGCATATCCACCACATGATCCTGTACGTGCGCGAGCCGGGTTCGCATTGGCTGCGCGGCGAGCCGGCGGGCGAGTTTTTCGTGGCGCCCAAGGTCACCGATGACAACACCGACACCAGCGCGCTGCCGAGCGATTTCCTGGTGGGCTATGCGCCGGGACAACCGCCGGAAGTGCTGCCACCCGGCCAAGGCAAGCTGGTTAAGGCCGGATCGGATTTCGTGATGGAGATCCATTACACAACCAACGGCAAGCCCGCGGTCGACCGCAGCAAGTTCGGCCTGGTGTTCTGCAAGCAGCCTCCGCAAACGCGCGTGCTGACCCTTTCGGCGACGAACGGCAAGTTCCGGATTCCGCCGGGCGATCCGAACTATCGTGTGGACGCAGAATTCACGGTGGGCGCGGACGTGAAGCTGGCCGGCATGCATCCGCACATGCACGGCCGCGGCAAGGATTTCGAATATCGCGTGGTGTACCCCACGGGCGAGACGCAGACCCTGCTGCGTGCGCCTCGTTACAATTGGCATTGGCAACTTTGGTACACGCTGGCCGAACCGGTTGTCCTGCCGAAAGGGACGCGCATCGAGTGTACGGCGCATTTCGATAATTCGCCGAACAATCCCGACAACGCCGATCCGACGAAGACGGTGACCTGGGGCGACCAGAGCTGGGACGAAATGATGGTAGGCTTTTTCAACTTGCAATTTCCGGCGAGTATGCCGGTAGAAGCGATTTTGCCGCCGAAGGTGGCAACCAATTGACCACGCGCTGCGCGGTCCTGATGCTGGCGGCGTTGGCCGCCGTTCCGTCCGGCGCGCAAACGGCGGCACATCCCCGGAAGAAGCTGCTGGCGATTGGTGAAGAAAAGGGCTACCGGCACGAAGCGGTCTCGCACGCGCTGGCGACCATCGAGCGATTGGGCCGCGAGAACGGGCTTTGGGACACGACCATCCGCACCGATACCGAGGCCCTGACCAAGAAGAAGCTCGAATATAACGCGCCGAACCTGAACAATTTCGACGCCGTGTTGTTCTACACGGGCGGCAATCTGGAAATGGACGATCAGCAGAAGGCCGATTTTCTGGCGTTCGTCCACGACGATGGCAAAGGTTTCATCGGCGTGCACAGCGCCACGATCACGTTCACCAATTGGCCGGAATACGGCGAGATGATCGGCGGATACTTCGACGAGCATCCCTGGGGCACGTTCGATGCGCCGATCATCGTCGAGGATCCCACGTTTCCAGGCATGCGCGCATGGCCGCACGAGTTCGTGCTGCGCGATGAGATCTACCAGATGCGGAATTACTCGCGCGACAAGCTGCGTGTGTTGATGCGCCTCGATCCGGACAAGCTCGACCTCACCAACAAGCGGGTACACCGCACCGACCGCGACTTTGCGGTCGCCTGGGCCAAGATGTACGGCAAGGGGCGCGTGTTCTATTCCACACTGGGCCACGTGGTCGAAAACTGGGATCGGCCGGATATGCAAAAGATGTACGTCGAGGCCATCAAGTGGGCTATGGGGCTCGAGGACGCGGATGTCACGCCGCGTCCTCTGGAGCCGCGGCAATGACGCGCCGGACGTTCGCGGGACTCGCCGCAGCGGCTGCCGCGACACCCTTGCGCGCCGCGCGGCGGTTGAATATCGGCATCGGGACTTATAGCTATCACAGCCTCACGCTCGAGGCCATGATCGTCCAACTGCATGAATTGAAGATCCAGGAAATCGAGATGTCGCGCGGCGAGTTCATGCTGCTCTCGCATCCGGATGAAGAACGCTTCCGGCATGCGCGCGCGTTGTTCGATAAAGCCGGCATCCGCTGCGTGTCGTATTACTCAGCGACGATTCACGATGAACACGAGCTGGATTCCGCCATCCGGTTCGCCAAGGTGCTGGGCGCGCACAACATTACCGGTGACGCCACCGGCGACGCGCTGCTGAAGAGCATCGACCAAAGATGTACTGCGGCGGGACTCACCTTCGGCATTCACAATCACTTTTTCAAGACCAAATTCGCCTACGAGAGCCCGGAGGATGTGCTGCGGGCGCTGGCGCCGCTTTCGCCGACGGTCGGCGCAACGGCGGATGTCGGCCAGTTCGCTTCGTGCGGCTACGATACGGTGGATGCTGTCCGTAAACTTGGGCCGCGCCTGAAGCTGGTGCACTTGAAGGATGTGGCGGCGTCGGGCGGCGAAGACAACGTGCTGATCGGGCAAGGCATCGCCAAGATCCCGGCAGTTATGCACGAGCTGCATAGGCTGAATTTTGGAGGGCTGGTGGCGATCGAGTATGAGAAAGAGGGTCCGGTGGAAGCTGATCTGCGGACAGAGGTGGCTTTTGCGCGCAGGATGGCGTGACGTGCTATTGTTCCTCGGGCTGGCGCTGGCGGCGCCCGGCGGGGAGACGCATCCCATGCTACCGATCGGCTCACCCGCTCCCGATTTCGCTTTGCCGGGCGTGGACGGGCAGATGCACCGCCTGGCGGATTACGCCGCCGACACGGTGCTGGTGATCGTCTTCACCTGCAACCACTGCCCGATCGCGCAACAGTACGAGCAACGCATCCAGCAGTTGTACGACGACTACCGCGGCAAAGGCGTGGCCGTGGTGGCGATCGAGCCGAACGCTCCCGATGCCATCCGGATCGATGAGCTGGATTCCACCGACATGAGCGACACGCTGGCCGAAATGAAGCTGCGGGTAGCGTACAAGCACCTCACTTATCCGTATCTATACGACGGGGCCACGCAGGCGGTCGCGCGGGCTTACGGCCCGCAAGCTACGCCGCACGTATTCATCTTCGACCGCACGCGGCACTTGCGTTACGAAGGCCGCATCGACAACAGCTATCGCATCGAGCTGGTGAAGACGCACGATGCGCGCGATGCCATTGACGCGCTGCTGGCGGGACGGCCGATCGCGGTCACGCACACCGGAGTCTTCGGCTGCTCGACAAAGTGGAAAGAGAAAGAAGCCGAGCGCATCGACGCGCTGAAGAAGTTGGAGGCCAAACCGGTGAGCCTGGAGCTCGCCACCGCCGCGGACTTGCGGGCACTGCGCGCGAACTCCGGCAAGAAGCTGATGCTGGTGGCCATCTGGAACACGCACTGCGCGCGATGCGTCAGCCAGTTGAAGGATTGGGAAGACACTTACGATATGTACAGCGGGCGCGACTTCGATCTAGTCACCGTGGCGACCAATCCGCCGGAAGAACGCGCAGCGGTCGAGCAAATTCTAAGAGAGCGGCACGTTTCGACACGGAACCTGCTACTGCCTTCCGGCGACACGGCCTCTCTCGCTCGCGACTTCGATCCGCAGTGGCAACCCTCGGCGCCGTACCTTGCGTTGGTCAGGCCCAACGGCACTATCTTGCACGGCCTTAGCGGGCTCGACATTCTGGAGCTGCGGCGCGCCATTTTGGCTAACATCGTTTGGGAATACGACGGTTTCGGGCGGTATTGGCGAGGCTGAGAGCCTCGCGCAGCCGGAGCGGCGCCGCACGAGTCAACTGGCGGCCACACCGGCGGGCATCTCATTGGCCACTCCGAGCGTCTCACCCGGCACCACTACGATTCCGGAATCGGTTATGGTGTAGCCGCGCGCGCGATCTTCTTCCAAGTCGTAGCCGATCACGCTCGATTCTGGAATATGCACGCCGGTGCCTACGATGGCGCGGCGAATGCGGCTATTGCGGCCGATTTCGACATTGGGCATCAGGATCGAAACGTCGACATCGCAATAACTGTTCACGCGCACGCGGGTCGAGAGGACGCTGTGCACGACGCGTCCGCCGGAGACGATGCAGCCCGCGCTGACGATCGAATCCACCGCGACACCCATACGGCGGCCTTCCTGGGCGAAGACGAACTTGGCCGGCGGCGCCTGCACCACGCGCGTGCGAATCGGCCATCGACGGTCGTAGAGATTGAACTCGGGCGTCACCTCGACCAGGTCCATGTTGGCTTCATAGAACGCATCGATGGTGCCGACGTCGCGCCAGTAGCGCGCCTGCTTCCCGTTAATGTCGCGGAAGTCGTAGGCGATGGTGCGCGTGTCTTCGAGGGCGGCCGGCAGAACATCTTTGGCAAAATCATGCGACGAGGCGGGGTTCTGGGCGTCCTCCTGCAGCAGGCGCAGCAGCACCTCGGTATTGAATACGTAGATGCCCATGGAGGCGCTGATCATTTGGGGATTGAAGATCGAGCGCACGGGATTGCCATGCCGCGGTTTTTCTTCAAAGCCCACCACGCGGTAATCGTGATCGATTTCGGTAACGCCGAAGCGTTCCGCCTCCTGCGGCGGGACCTGCAGCGTGGCAATGGTAATGTCGGCACGGTGGTGCCGGTGCCACTCCACCATCTCGCGGTAGTTCATCTTATAGATGTGGTCGGCGGAGAGGATCAGGGTAATCTCGGGCTGTTCGACGGCGATGCTCTGGCTATTTTGAAATACGGCATCGGCAGTGCCGAGGTACCAATCGTCGCGCAGCCGTTTCATAGGAGAGAGAGTTTCAATGAACTCGCCCAGTTCCGGCGAGACGATGTTCCAGCCGTCACGTACGTGCCGGATCAGGTCCAAGGATTTGTACTGTGTTAGGATGAAAATGCGTCGCAGATCCGAATTAATACAGTTGGATAAGGTGAAGTCGATGATACGGTAGGCGCCGCCGAAGCAGACGGCCGGCTTGGCGGTGTCCCGGGTCAGGGGCCACAGGCGCTCTCCGGCGCCCCCTGCCAACAAAATTGCTAAGACGTTCTCCATAGCAGTTAAATCACTGAAAAATAAGTATTTTGGTGAATGGCGGCCGGGTAGATGGTAAGTCCGGTTGCAGTTTGGACTTGACTTTATCCCTCAACCACTTAATCATATCAGTACCTTCCCTGTGTCGAGCGGGGAAATCTTCGGTCGAGTTGGGAGGTGTAGTTTCATTGGCGGAAGTAAAGCTACAGGAGGGCGAGACGCTCGAAAATGCCCTTCGCCGCTTCAAGCGCAAAGTCCAGCAAGAGGACATTATCAAGGAGGTCAAACGGCACTCCTTCTACTTGAAGCCGGGAGAGAAGAAGCGGGTTAAGCAGGCGTTGGCCCGCAAACGGAACCGGAAAAAGTCACGCCGGGAAGTTGAGTAATACACGGGCGGACAGGCCGCGAGCCTGTCCGCAACAACCCATTCGAGGAGAACAGGCTGGGTTATGGCGGAGTTCCAGGATCGAATTCTCAAGTGCTCTGAGTGCGGAGCTGATTTTGTTTTCACGGCGGGAGAACAGCACTTCTTCCACGACAAGAACTTCAAGAATGAGCCCAAGCGCTGCAAGGCGTGCAAGAGCAAACGGCAGGGATCCAATGCAGGTGGCAAGACGGAAACCATGACCGTATGTTCGCAGTGCGGACGCGAAACCACAGTTCCTTTCAAACCGACACAGGGACGCCCGGTATACTGCCGGGAGTGCTTCCTGGGCCGCAAAGCCACGGCGGCGGCCGGAGGATAACCTCGAGATCCTTGCCGCATCCATGGACTGCGCCCTCGGGCTTTTTTACTACTCCGGGTAAGAGTTTGACCCAACCATCAGAGATACACCGCGGGTAGCCGGTGAGAACCTCGCTCAGCGATTCTCTACACCTGGCCCTGAAGGTGTTAGTCTACATTGCCCTTTATTTCGCCACGGCATTCGTGCTCGGTCCGTTGCTAGCCTGGACCGGCGGATACATGGTGGGCATCACGGCGACGGGCTTACTCGCAGCCAGCGTGACCAACGGCCTTTGCCTGCGGATCTACGAACAACGGGGCATTGCCGCCATCGGGCTGCGATCCGACCATGCGGCGTTCACCAACCTGCTGCTAGGATTCGCGGGCGGCATGGGTGCGGCCGGGCTGGTGCTGGCCGGCCCGCTACTGACGCATGCGGCGCGTATGGTGCACGATCCCACCAGCCAGGCGTCGATCTCGTCCTTCTTCTTTGTCGGGGCCATGCTGCTATTCGGATCGGCGGGCGAGGAGATGCTGTTCCGGGGCTACGGCTTTCAGATTCTGCTGCGTTCCGCAGGAACGTGGACAACCGTCCTGCCGGTGGGAGTGGTTTTCGCAGCATTGCACGCGGGAAACCCCAACGCCAACTGGCTGGGCTTGGCCAACACGGCCGGGTTCGGGATCCTGTTCGGATATGCGTTTGTGCGCAGCCACGATATCTGGCTGCCCATCGGCCTGCACTTCGGTTGGAACTTCACATTGCCGCTTTTCGGGGTCAACGTCAGCGGGCTTACAATGAGGTTGACGGGATTCACAGTGCAGTGGTCCGCCGGTAAGCTGTGGAGCGGCGGGGATTACGGTCCGGAGGCCAGCATTCTCACTTCGGCCGTTCTATTCGCGCTGTTCGCGTATTTATGGAAGGCGCCCATCCGGCGGCAGCCTTCGGGGCTGTTGGACCCGCCCGCGGGAAATGTGACATGCGTGCCTGGACAGCCATTCTCGCCATCCTCCTGACGCCGCTGGCGCGCGCCGAGGATAAGCTAACCATGCAAGACCGCATCGAATTGATGCGCGGCCTGCTGTCCGAATATGCCACCGTCAAGCAGTATCTGCCGCGTTCGAAGAAGGCCCTGCCCTTCGAAGCGACCGGCACCATCGACAAGCCGCAGTGGGAAGCCGCGTCGCACGAATACGGACCGGCAGGGCGCGTGGGCGACCTGGTGCAGGTCACCAAGGTGGATATCGACAGCGACAAACTGGTGCTGCAAATCAACGGCGGATTCAAGGGCGGGCGGCATTGGTACGACGGAGCGCAGATCGGCGGCGGCATGGGCGGCGGCGGTCCGATGCATCCATTGGGCCACGACTCGAATGCGCCCGGCGGCACCAGTATCGAGATTCTGTTCCACAAGCCGCTGGAACCGATGAAAGCGTCGGAGGTGAAGAAGATGCTTGCGCCGGTGCTGGATTTTGAAAAGCACAGCGCCACCGAATTGTATGCCGAGGCGCTCCCGGCGCCGGTGCAGAAGGCGATCCAGGAGAAGAAGGTGATCGTGGGCATGGATCGCGACCAGGTGTTATTGTCGTTGGGCCATCCGGATCACAAGTCGCGCGAGACGAAAGACGGCGTGGAGACCGAGGACTGGGTTTTCGGCCAGCCGCCAGGCAAGATCGTTTTCGTGACTTTCAACGGCAGCAAAGTGATTCGGGTAAAGGAAGAGTATGCCGGATTGGGTACAGAGGTAGCCGATCCGAAAGTACCGCGATAACAAATCGATTACACATTATTAGCCGCAAATTCGGATCTGTTTATCCCTGTTGCACCAGATAGCGTGCTCCTGATATCCTTTAATGTAATCCCACATCCAATAATCGAGGAGAAGAAATGGCTGTAAAGGTTGGCATCAACGGCTTCGGCCGGATCGGTCGCAATGTGGTCCGCGCGGGACTCGACAGGAGCGACATTGAATTCGTAGCGGTGAACGATATTACGGACACCAAGACACTGGCGCACTTGTTCAAGTACGACTCCGTATTGGGCACACTGCCGCAGGAGATCCACGCCGAGGCGGATGCCATCATTGTCAATGGCAAGAAGATCAAGGTTTTTGCCAGCAAGGATCCGGCGCTGCTGGATTGGAATTCGGTGGGCGCGCAGATCGTGATCGAATCCACCGGCAAGTTCACGGATGGCAAGGAAGCTTGCAAGCACATTCGCGGCTCGGTGAAGAAGGTCATTATTTCCGCGCCGGCGAAGAACGAAGACGTCACGGTGGTGCTGGGCGTCAACGATTCGACCTACGATCCCGCCAGGCACAATATCCTTTCGAACGCTTCCTGCACGACGAATTGCCTGGCGCCGGTGGTGAAGGTCCTGCATGATACGGTCGGGATCCTGAAGGGGTCCATGACCACGATTCACAGCTACACCAACGATCAGAACGTGCTCGACTTTCCGCACAAGGATCTGCGGCGGGCGCGCGCGGCAGCCTTGAACATGATCCCGACCACTACGGGCGCGGCGAAAGCCATCGGCCTGGTGATGCCGGAACTGAAGGGCAAGCTGGACGGCTATTCCATGCGCGTGCCGACGCCGGATGTGTCGGTCGTCGATCTGGTAGCGGTCACCGCCCGCCCCACCAGCGCCGAAGAAGTGAATGCGGCTTTCAAGGCCGCGGCAAATGGCCCGTTGAAGGGCATCCTGGCGTACACCGAAGATCCGGTGGTTTCAAGCGACATGCTGCACAACCCGAACAGCTCGATCGTGGATGCGCAGATGACCAAGGTGCTCGATGGCAACCTGCTGAAAGTGGTCTCCTGGTACGACAACGAGTGGGGCTATTCCTGCCGCGTGGTCGACCTGGTAGCGTTCCTCGCCAAGAAAGGCCTGTAAGTTCGTTCGTCCTCCGACGACTCCCGAAGGTCCACGCCGGGATCTTCGGGAGCCGGCTTTGCCGCACTCAATAATAGCGAGGCACCATGGGGTCGATTTCCAGACTCCAGCGATCGATACCGCCGGCCATGCTGGTGCAATTCTTCATTCCCTGAATTTGCAGCCACTCGACCACTTGCAGGCTGCGCACTCCGTGATGGCAGATGACTACCATGGGCTCAGGGATAGCGCGCAGGGCGTCAATCGCCCCAGGCAGGTTGCGCATCGGCAGCAGGTGGGCGCCCGCGATGTGCGCCTGTTGGTGCTCGAAAGGCTCGCGCACATCCAGCAGATACAGTTTCTCGCCGGCATCCAGACGGGTCTTCACCTCTTGGGGATCGATTTCAATGGGAGTCACTTGTACTTATTCCTGATCCAACGGCAACTTATGCCGTATCTATAATCCAACTTACTGAACGGCACACGACCGGCGCAAGCGGCGCGCCGTGTGCTAGTGTGCGCGCCCGGCACGGTGTTGCACGCGAGCCACAGCGCGACGGATGAAACGCGATCGGCCTGACCTAGCGTCTCACAGGCTTGCTATAATTATCGAGTCTATCAAGCTACCATGCGTTCTTCGCAGATGCTTATGAAGTTTGTCACCTCAATTTCCGTCATTCTCATGGGCTGCGCAGCCGCCATGGCGCAGACTGCGCCCTTCTTCGCCACCGGCCAATCCGCGCGCCTGGTGATCGGCCAGCCGGAATTCGATGCCGAGTCGGACACCGCCACGCAGAATATCGTAGGCGCTGTCAGCGGCCTCGCCTACGCGAACAATACTCTGTTCGTGGTGGACTCCAACCTGGTGGGAGCTGCACCGGTGAACAACCGCGTACTGCTCTTCAACAATATGCCGTCGCAGCTTCCGGCGCCCAACGCCAAGCTGGAGTACAACACGCTTTGCCCGGTTTGCGTGGGGACGGCCAGCGTGGTTTTAGGCCAGTCGTCCTGGACGGCCACAAACCCCGCGCCTTGCGTTATTCCTCCCGTCAGCGTCAGCCCGATCACCTCGAGCACCACTCCGACCTGCACCAGTTCGGACCCCCAGACGCCCATCGCCACCGGGATGCGCCAGCCGACCGCGGTGGCTACCGACGGCACGCATCTGGCCGTGGCGGATACGCTGAACAACCGCGTGCTCATTTGGAACAGCATTCCCACCTCCATGAACCAGGCGCCCGATGTGGTGGTGGGCCAGCCCAACTTCACGTCTGCGGCTTTTCCCGGCGATACCCCGGCCGCGACTTCCTTGCGCGGGCCACAGGGCGTGTGGATTCAGAATGGCAAGCTGTACATCGCGGACACGCAGAATGACCGGGTGCTGATCTATAACTCGATCCCGACCGCCAACGGGGCCGCGGCCGACGTGGTGCTGGGGCAGCCCAACATGACCACCTGGATACAGGTGAACATTGCGCAGCAGAACACGAACGCCGCAGCGAACAACATGCTGACGCCGGTTTCGGTAACTTCCGACGGCACGCACCTGTTCGTGACCGATCTGGGCTACAACCGCATCCTGATCTGGAACACGATTCCCACCAGCAATCAGCAACCGGCCGACGTGGAGATCGGGCAGCCGGACATGACGACGGGCATACCCGATGACTCCTACACTACCGTGAACCTCACCACCAGCACCACCACGGGCCTGACCACGGAGGAAGAGCCGGCCATGTGCACCGTTTCAAACGGCATCGACGTGAACAGCAACCCGACCTACCCTGCCCTGTGCGAATACACGCTCAGCTTTCCGCGCTTCGCGCTTTCCGATGGCACGCATCTCTACGTGGCCGACGGCGGCAATGACCGGGTGCTCATCTACAATAAAATTCCCACCGCGAATGCGGCGAAAGCGGATATCGTGCTCGGGCAGACTGACTTTGTATCGGACGCGCCCACCGATGGCGCCGACACCATGAACGCGCCTCTGTCCATCGCGTTCGATGGCAGCAATCTGTTCGTAGCCGACACTTACAATCAGCGCATTCTGGTCTATACCACCTCCGAGCAGGACCTGCCTTACAACGGCGTGCTGAACTCAGCCAGCCTGGTCATTTACGCGCTCGATACGGTGACCATCAGCGGTACGGTCAAGGCGGGCGATAAAGTGACATTGACGATCGGCGTGTCCACCTCGCCCACGACCGAGCCCTACACCTATACGATTCAGAGCGGCGACAACTATGCAGCGATCGTCAATGGCTTGGTGGCGTTGATCAACGCCGGTTCCGGCGATCCGAACGTGCTGGCCACCCCGGACATTCAGGCGGATAAAATCGTCTTGACCTCCAAGATCCCCGGTGTCAATGGCAACAACATCACGGTCGCCAGCAGTATCTCGGAGAATGCGGAAATCACCGCCGCGGTGGCTAATGCGAATCTGTCCGGCGGCGGCAGCGCGGCATCCATCGCCCCCGGCACGCTAGTCTCTTTCCTGGGGACCAACCTCTCGGATCAGACCGCATCGGCTCCCACCAACACGCAACTGCCGCTCGATCTGGGCGGCGTGGAAGTTTACTTCAACGGTGTGCGGTCGCCTTTGATCTACGTTTCGAAGACTCAGATCAACGCGCAAGTGCCTTTCAACTTCGGGTTCAGCGACACCGGAACCGCCACCGCCTGGGTGCGGATCACGCGAAACGACGGAACCGTGGTTGCGACCAATTCCGTGGCAATCACCGTGGTTTCTGCGAATCCGGGCATTTTTGCGCAGTCCGGCAAAGACCCGCGCAAGGCTGTAGCGTTCCATAGTTCCAGCAGCGCTACCGGAGTGATCTCCGTGGACGGCACCATCAAGTCCGGCGATATAGGCACCATTTGCATAGGATCGAGCGACGAACTCACCGCGACGACCACCTTTCCGACCGGCTGTTCGGGCGGGCGGATGTACAGCTATATCGTGCAGCCCGGCGACTCCTTGCAGACCATCCAGCGGGCGTTCGTCGATTTGCTCAAGAACGATTCCCAGGTGACCGCGACCGCTTCGAGCGAGTTCACCCGCATCATCCTGACAGCGAAGACGCCGGGTACGGCCAGCAACGGGATTGGCTTTCAATCGGTGGTCAACACCGGGGCGGATCTGCTGCTAACCGCCATCGGTCCCGCGCCGCCCAGTCCCGGAGTGGGCGCCATGCTGTGCTGCGCCAGTACGGCCGGGGCGCCGGTTACTACTACCAATCCGGTGGTTGCCGGCGAGATCTTTTTCATCTATGCAACCGGGCTGGGCGTGCCGATTTTGGCGCCGACTATCCAGCAGGATCTGCTTTCCGGCCAGCCCTATAAGGGCCCCACCAACAACTATCCCCAGCAATTCGTTTCCGCGCTGGTCGATGAGGATACGGCGAACGTGCTGCGCGCTGAACTGGCGCCGGGAATGATCGGCATCTACCAGGTTTACCTGCAATTGTCAGCGGGACAAACCACCAATCCGGTAGCGCAGTTGACGATCGCCCAGAACACGTACGTGAGCAATACGACGACAATACCGGTTTTCTCGGTGCCGCAGTTATCGACAATGTCGTGCACGCCCACGACCCTGACTTCGAACACCACCTCAACCTGCACGGTGATTTTGACGGTGGCGTCGCCGACCTCCGCGACCACCATCAATCTGTCGAGCAATGTCACCGGTTTGAGCGTGCCGGCGACCGTAACGGTGCCTGCCAGTTCGACCGAGGCTACGTTCACGGCTACGGAGACGACGGTGTCTTCCAGCCAGACCGCAACCATTACGGCCACTCTCGGCAACGAGAGCACCACGACAACGATCACCGTCGGGCCATAGCGATCACGACGGAACGCGTTAGTTGCGGGCCAGATGCAACGGGTGTTGCGCCACGGCGATCTGCCGCGTGAAAACCTGTAGCGCGCCCCAATAATACGGCAGGCGGCCCCGTCCTCCTTTATGCAGAAGCGCCAGCTTGGCGGTGCGGAGCGCGCGGGAAGGCGTCTGGCCGGCGGCCATCTCCGCATAAAGGCGGCGCATAATCTCAACGGAGCTGGCATCATCCTCGTCCCATAGGGTCGCGATCACGTTCTGCGCGCCGGATTGCATGAAGGCCCAGGCAAAACCCAGCAGTCCCTCGCCGGAATAGGCCTTCGCCCCGGCGCTGCGGCACGCCGAAATCGTGACCAGCTCCGCGTTCAAGGGGACGGCCGCCACGTCGCGGGCATACAGCTTGTAGTCTTCGCCCTGGTGCGAAAGGATGATGGCGGAGTTTAGCGGGCTTTCGCGGTTGGCGGTGGCGTGCGTCGCGAAATGGATGTTCGTGAAGCTTCCAGGGTCGGCCTGGCGGTAAACAGCCGGCACGGCTTTGGCGCCGGTGAAAATGCTCCGGTCGGCCGCGGGGAATTGCTGCTCCACCGCCGCGATCTCATTGCCGACGTTCGGCAGCGGACCATACTCCGGGCCGACCAGCACGGGATCTCCGATCAGCAGCAGCTTGGGCGTGCGCGCCGGGTGGCTGGAGGCAGGCTGCAATGCGCGCAGCGAGGGCGCTGTGGCGACCGCGACGTCCTCCAGCCAGTAATGGGGCGGCGGGCCGGGCACCACCACCGAGCCGAAAGCCAACTGGTGGAGCGGGCCGTCGGGTACGATGATCACGTCCGATCCGGGCGGAATCAATTTGTCGGCCGGGCCCAACACTGCCTGATACAGTGCCTCCACCACCGGATCGCGCCGCGCCAATGGATCGCCGCCCTGGGTGATGATGCGGCCGTATCTTTCCACCAGTCCGGCGATTTCCTGCTCGGGCGGCAGATCGAAGCGGGAGAGGCGGCCCGCGCCGATCACCCAAACTGAAGAGCGCCTCGGCGTGAGCCAATAGGACAGAATTACGGTATGCGACGCGCGTGCCGCGGAAATCAATTGGCCGATCCGGAAGTTCGGCGCCAGGGCGCCCACGCGTTCGAGCTTTTGGCTGAGCACGCGCGCGCGCGAGGATTCGGCCATTTCCAACGCATGGTCCCTCTGGCCGTTTTGAATGAGAAAATCGACATAGTCCTGAAAGAGGCCGATCAGATAGTTGGGCGCCAGAAACGTGGTTTTCGAATCAACGCTGCCCAGCTTGCTCCATTCGCGATCGATGGTATCGATGGCGCTGCGATACTCGGCTTCCGCCAACTTTGCCTGATGGTTCTCCTGATAGGCGGCAGCCAGCCAGCCGTGCGCGGTCCATAGGACGTTGGGCACGGCCGCCCGGGACGCCTCCGCGATCACGCTCCGGAAGCCAGTCTCGGCCTGGCCGTACTTCTGCGAGCGGGCGTCGATCTCGGCGGCATAGGCCTCGTCGTAGATCATGGACGCAGTGTTGCGCAGCCGCCGATTGATCTCGAGGGCCTGGCGATTGTAGTTGCGCGCGGCTTCCAGATCGCCTTTCTGGATGGATATCTCGACGAGATTGCTGAGCGCGACGGCCACCCAGGTGTCGTTTCCGACCGCCCGGGCAAGTTCCAATGCATGCTGCTGATAGCCGGCAGCCCGATCCAGGTCGCCGCGATCCATGTAGATGTTGCCGATGGAGACCTGCCAGCGATGCTGCGTGTCTCGCCAACCGATTTGGGCACTGAGCTTCTCTGCGCCCGAATAAGCTTCCATGGCGCGGTCCAGATCACCGAGCCGCCAGTAGCACCAACCCAGGTTACCCAGCGTCGCGGCGATCAGGGCTTGGGCGCCCAGCCGGCGCGCGTCCTGGTGGGCTTGTTCGAGAAACGGGATGGCCTCGTCATACCGGCCGGCTTTGGCGCGATTGTAGCCCAAGCCCATACGTGCCCAGGTGGTCAGGAATGGATCGTGCATGCCCTCGGCTGCGGCGATTGTAGCGCGATAATAGGCTTCGCCCTCCGCGAAGCTGGTAGCGATTTCGCCCAGGCGCAGCCTGGCGAGGCAGATCAGGCCCCCATCGCCCGATTGAAGGGCCAGGTCTAGCGCTTCGTGCAGCAACCGCCGCGCCTGGTCCGGGTCAGAGCCGCCCGCCAGCCGGGCACGATCGAGAGTCCAGCGGGCGCGCAGACCGGCGGAGGGGGGTGTGCCGCTGTGATCCACGAGCGCCGCGGCTTCCGGCATGCTCCCCAGATACATCAGGTCTTCGGCGCACAACAGGCGGAATTGCCATCCCCAATCGCCTTGCGGCCAGCGGCGCAGCCCGTCTTGTGCACGCGCGAGGGAGACCCGAAAATCACCAGCACGGAAGGCAGATTCAGCTTTTGCCAATGCGGCGCCAGGCTGTGCGCGGCTCGCGCAACTGGAGGCCAACAGAAATGAGGCAACGACAACCGCAGCGGTTATCCGCCTGTGCCATCGCCCTGCCCGCCGGTACCGGTGCCATTGCCCGTCTGGGGGCTTCCCAACGCCATCCGCAACATCGAGATCTGATGTATGGGATGCCACTCCTCGTTGGGTAACAGTGTCCATTCGCCCAAAAAGATCCTACCAAAATTCTTTACATACATGAAGCGTGCAGGACTGCCGGTAATGGCCTTGAGAATTTCGGATTCAACCGTGGCGTCGGGTTCATCGGCGCGCAGGTACGCCTCACAGCGGTCTTTAGAATAGTGGAAGGGCGCCGGGAGGAAGTCTGGAACGGGCACGCCCTTAAGCCGCAGATTCACAATGCTGCAACCATAGGGCACCACGCGTACGCGCCGGGAGTGCGGCTTCCCGCCGTCCCACCAGTGCCGGCGATACATAGTCACCATGCCGAACTGGATGCGGTCGGCGGTCAGGGCGTCCCCTTCGATCTTCAGATCGTCCAGAGTGGCGCTGATTTCGGTGCGAAAGAAACCCTCGCTGTCTTCTTTCATGGCGTGCACCAGGGAAGTGCAGCCGGCATGCGAGATCAGATTCGGGATTTCAAACGGGCCCTGTTGACCGGTGTAACGGCCGGGATTCTTGTCAGGCAGACCACAGCGGGCGTGACCATCAATCTTGTGCGGACCAGGCTCCCAGATATCGGCGTCGAAGCCGAAGGCCTGGCCGTGGTAAAGGTAGGACTCCATGGGCATGAGAGTTATCTCCTCGTCAACGTGAAGTGCGGAACTTTGACCATGAAACGATTTCGCCGCCGGAACTGGCGCGCACCACCAGTGTATAGACTCCGGGGCGCAAACTCTGGACTGGGAGTTGTAAGAAGAAAGAGTCATCCTGTCCGGCCGGCGATGCCAGGGTACCGGACGACTGCATGTGTCCGCCCGCATCGAGGACCTGGTAGGAATAGGAAGAAACCGCCGGACTCGCGCCCGGAAATCGGATGATGTAATAAGCGCTGCCGGCAGGCAGGTCATGGATCTCATCCGCGGCGCCGTGGGTGGGGCCGGGGGCGAAGAAGTCACTCCCGAGGGTAGCCGGGACGGCGGCATACCGGTTGGCAAGCGCCAGGTATCCCGCGCCCGCCAGAAGGACGAAGTTTGCGGCCAACGAAAAGGCTAACGCGGGGCTCGGCTGCAACCACAGACGCCACCGCTCCCACAGCGAGGGCACCCTGGTTCCGGCCTCTGGACGCAGCTCCAGAACGGGTTCCCGGATGGCCGCGCGGGCATTAGCCGCGAAGGTCGTCTCGAAATTGACGTCTTCCGCGCACTGGCGGCACTCAAAAAAATGCTCCTCGAACGCACGCTCCTCGTCGGGCGACAATTGATGCGCGATGTAGCGTTCTACCGCATGCAAGCGCATCGCTTCGTCATGATCCATGCACTCCCTCAATAAATTGTGAGATACGGAGCTTAAACGTTACAGTGACATCATAAAACGTTTTTACCACGGTTGTGCGCTTTGGGACAGAATCGGCCCGGCGGACCGGGCAGAAATCCTTACCCTTGACGCGGATAACCAATTGGTTGAAGATGGGATTCGTCAGAGCACAGAGCACCCGGCGTAGCTCAGCATGGTTGCCGGCCCGCCGTCTTGATCCAGCCTCTGGCCTCGACCGGCTAGCCCGGAACAACGGGGCAAGCCAAGGAGAATGCAATGAAGCGGTTGTACATTGGGAACCTGCCTTACCAGGCTGCTGAAGCAGACTTACAGAACTGGTTTAACCAGGCGGGAATCACAGTGGATAGCGTCACTCTGATGCGTGACCGCTATTCGGGCGAAGCGCGCGGGTTCGGCTTCGTAGAGTTGGCGGATGGCGAGGCGGATCGGGCGATCCAAAGCTGCAACGGGAAGGACTTCATGGGGCGGACTCTGGTAGTGAACGAAGCGCGCCCGCTGCGGGAGGGCGGTGGCGGCGGGGGGCGCGGGCGCGGCGCCGGTGGCGGCCGGCGCGACTGACAATTGGCGAAATCAGTTGCGGGCGGCTAGCATCGCCAGGGCAATCGAGCGCACCTTCGTTTCGGGAGTCTCGGCGCGGGACAGTAGCACGAGCGGTACACGCGCACCCATGACTACTCCGCCGGATTCGGCCTTGGCAAAATACACAATCGCGCGGTACAGGATATTGGCAGCCTCAATGTTCGGCGCCAGGAAGATATCCGTGTTCTCCACGACGGGACTTTGGATGCGCTTGCGTTCCGCGGCGAACTTACTCAGGCAGGCGTCCATGGCAATGGGACCCTCGATATAGCAACCCGCAAGCTGCCCGCGGCGGCTCATAGCGCACAACGCAGCGGCATCCACCGTGGCGGGCATCTCCGGATTGACCATTTCCAGCGCGCAGAGCGCGGCGATGTTCGGCTTTTCGATGCCGATAGCGCGCGCCAGATCGATGGCATTGCGGCAAAGCTCCACCTTCTGGGCAAGCCCGGGCGCAATGTTGATGGCGGCGTCGGTCATCAGCATGAGGCGATCTATACCCGGCACCTGAAATACGATCACCTGGCTCAACTGCCGGGCGGTACGCAGGCCGGTCTCCTTGTCGAGGATCGCGCGGATCAGATTCGCGGTGACGACCTTACCTTTCATCAGCAGACCGGCGCGGCCTTCGCGGACGAGTGCGATAGCCTGGCGCAGGGCTACTGCGGGATCCGGCTCGTTGACGATCTGGCTGTCGGACACGTCGAAGCCGGCCTCCCGGGCTAAGGTGCGGATTTCGCTCGCCTTCCCTACCAGGATGCCCTCGGCTAAGTGCAGTTCGCGAGCCAGCTTGAGGGATTCGATCACATCCGGATCGTGGGCGGCGGCCACCGCGATGGCGGCGGGTCCACGGCGGCGCGCAGCTTCCAGGATTTCGTCAAAGGTACGCAACATGGTCCGGCGAGGCTTGAAGAAGCGCATCATAACACGGGGCGCCAGGACTACTGGTTATGTCCATGAGATTCAGGTACTTGAACCCGTACCGCTGTGACCAGCCAAGGGTCCGGGCATGGCATAGAATGGCCTTGAGGAATCGCAAAAACCGCTATGGGCTGGAATGATCGAGTGCTGAGTGATTCGACGCGCGCGACGCAATTGGTGCAGAAGGGATCGGCGGTCCTGCTGGCGTTGGCTGGAGCGCTGCTGTTCGCGATGCGCCACCGGGGCGGGTTGGCGATGGCGGGGGCAGTCACTCTGGTGGCGCTGCTGGCTCCCGCTTTTTACGCGTTGTTGCAACGGTTCCTGGCGGGCGTGCGGCAGCGCGAGACGGATAAGCGCATCGTGATGCAGACGCGGGCCTGTCTATTGAGCTGGCAGGCAAACGACCTTACGGTGGCGGGCCAAAAGCGGATGCCCTCATCGCGCGGATTTCGCCAGCTTGAAGCCATCCCCGCAGGGCCGCGCGGCAGCATGCCGGCAATCTGCGAGGCGGCGCCGCGTCCAGCGAGCGTTTGGCGATTCTCTCCGCGGCTGCCGCACCCGGTAACGACGCCCTTGGCCAAGCTGGTTTCCCCGGCTGCCGCGAAGAACCCGCACCGCGGCACACCGCACATGGTCATAAACTGACCTGCTGCCGAATCTGCCAAACTAGAAGATTACGTCAATGGCAGATTCCCCGATTACTTCGCGCGAGAAAGACTTTGCCGCCTGGTACCAGGACGTCGTCCTGACAGGCGATATGGCCGAGCCGGCCGAAATCGTAAAAGGTTGCATGGTGATCAAGCCCAACGGCTACGCCGTTTGGGAAGTCATACAACGCGAGCTGGATAACCGGTTCAAAGCGCTCGGCCACCAGAATATTTACCTTCCGTTGCTGATCCCGCAGAGCTTCCTCGAGAAAGAAGCCGAGCACGTGGAGGGCTTCGCGCCGGAACTGGCGGTGGTCACCATCGCCGGCGGCAAAAAGCTGGAAGAGCCGTACGTGATCCGTCCGACTTCGGAGACGATCGTCGGGCATTTTTTTGCCAAGTGGATCCAGAGCTACCGCGACCTGCCGGTGCTGGTCAACCAGTGGGCCAACATCATCCGCTGGGAACTGCGCACGCGCATGTTTTTGCGGACGACCGAGTTTCTCTGGCAGGAGGGTCACACCGCGCATTCCAATCATGCAGAGGCGCTGGAGGAAGTGTTTCGCATTCTCGACGTTTATGCCGAGGTGGCCGAAGACGTGCTGGCAATGCCGGTAATCAAAGGCGCCAAGACGCAGGCGGAGAAGTTTGCCGGCGCGCTGCGCTCGTATTCGATCGAGGCCATGATGCAGAATGGCCTGGCGCTGCAGGCGGGCACCAGTCACGACCTGGGGCAGAATTTCGGCAAGGCTTTCGGTGTGCAATTCCAGTCGAAGGAGGGCAAGCTGGATTACGTCTGGCAGACGAGCTGGGGCGTCAGCACGCGGCTGATTGGCGGGCTGATCATGACGCATTCCGACGATAAGGGCCTTGTCCTGCCGCCGAAGGTTGCCCCGCGGAAAGCCGTGCTGGTGCCGATTTACCGCAAGGACGAAGAGCGCGCGGTGGTGATGGAAGCGGCCGCGCGGATTGCCGCGGAGTTGGGCGCGCACATCGATGCACGCGAAGGCTTCACGCCCGGCGCGAAGTTCTTCCATTGGGAGCGTCGCGGCGTGCCGGTGGTGCTGGAACTGGGGCCGCGCGATGTGGCCGCGGGCAACATCGTGATCAAGCGGCGGGATACCGGGACGAAGGAAGTGATTCCGCAAAGTGCGGCGGCGCAGAAGTTAGCCGCCACGCTCGATGCGATGCAGAAGGATCTGTATACGCGCGCGAAACAGCGCTTGAAGGACAACACCGTGCTGGCCAACTCACTCGACGAGGTCTACGCGATCCTCAACGATGTGACTGCCGAAAAAGGCGGCGGTAAGTTCGTGATGGCGCACTTAGCCGACGATCCGGCAGGCGATGCGCGCATCAAGGAATTCAAGGCTACCGTGCGCAACATCCCGTCGGTGGATGAGTATGACGGACCGGGTAAATGCATTGTTACGGGCGCGCCCGTGGACCGGCGCGTAGTGATCGCCAAGGCTTACTAACGTGGAAAAGGCCGATGACCATTCCGACGATGGCCCTGAATCATCTTTCTGTTCGCTTGGTCCCGCGCCATTCGAGATAAGATTTCCACTCGTTTTGACCGGGCACATGCATTTGGAACTTTCCCCACATCACAGCACCCTTCAACTCATAGATGAGCCGAAATTGAGGTCCGGGCTGAGAATCGTCCGAAAGAAAGATCGCGGTCGTTGCATCCGGAGTTGAAACGTTGTAGTGGATGACATGCCCTTCGTTATCGAAGTAGATTGCCTTGAGTGGCTGCCCCGTCGCGTCTTGATAGACGTAGAGCAAGTCGCTATGGTCGCAGTCGTAGCTCGCCGGTCCCTTGCATCCTGGGTCGCTCGTGCTGTGCCGCGCAAGGATGTGACCCCGAAGCTCGCTTCGGAAGGTGTAGATGCCAGTCGTCGAAACGCCTTGGCCGCCTATGGCCTTCGCTTCCCAGCTGCCCTGGAGGAACGAAAGCGGTTTCCAGGAGTCTGTTACTGACGCGGGCGTACCTTGCGCGACTACCGGCAAGGCAACGAGGGCCAGTGGAAAAATCCGTACGATTATTTTCATCTCTCCTGTCCTTGTTCCTCTGTGCAACAAATGTCATGCAAGCTGGAAATTAGCGCCGCAGCAGATAGAACGCCAGCAGGAACCACGCAACGATGAAACAGAGGCCGCCGATCGGCGTGATAGCGCCCAACGTCCGTACGCCCGTCACGGCCAGCAGGTAGAGGCTGCCGCTGAAAATCAGGATGCCGGCCAGCAGCAGTACGCAGATCCACCCGCCGCGGGATTCCGCCAGCACACCGGCGCGCACGAACAGCGGCACGATCAATATGCCCAGCGCGTGGATGAACTGGTAGAAGACCGCTTTCTCATAGACGCTCATCGAATACGTGTCCAGGCGGCCGCGCAGGCCGTGCGCGCCGAAGGCTCCCAGAACGACCGCCAGTCCCAACAGTAACGCGCCGATTCCGCTCCAGAACATTGCTTCAGTCTCCCAGCCGCTCCGGCATGTCGGCGAGCACGTAGCTCATCACAGCCATGGCGGCGATGCACTGCTGAAAATCCTTCGGGTCGACTTTGTCGACCGTATCGGTGCGGGTGTGGTGCCAGTCGAAGTAATGCCGGCCGACGGTGAACAGGCCCAGACCGGGAACGCCGTCGTGCATCAATGGTGCTATATCGGCTCCGCCCCCGCCCTCGCGAACCGTATCGGCGCCGATGGGCGCCAGCAGATGCCCGATATCCTGTACGCGCGCCAACACCGCCCCGCCGGGACTCACACCGAAGCCGACCGGCTTCTCGGCGCCGCCGTCCATTTCGATGGAGGCAACGTAGTTGTGGATCTGATCGCCGACCATGGCGCGATACGCCTGACCGCCCGCCGATCCGTTCTCTTCATTAGTCCAGAAAACGACGCGCAGCGTGCGCCGCGGACGCAACCCCAATTTCTTGAGCACCACGGCCGCTTCGAGGGAGGCCATGATACCGCTGCCATCGTCCTGCGCGCCCGCGCCCACATCCCAGGAATCGATGTGACCGCCGATCACCACGATCTCTTCCGGCTTTTCGCGGCCGCGAATCTCGCCCATCACGTTGGCGGAATCGGCGTCCGGGAGCATGTGCGCTTCCATGTACAGATGCACGGTCACGGGCGAGCCGGCATCGGTCAGCCGCTGAATCAAGGTGGCGTCTTCGAACGTGATGGCCGCGGCCGGAATTTTCGGGTCGGTCGCGGAGTAATTCAGCGTGCCGGTGTGCGGCGTCTGCATGGCCAGAGAGCCGACCGAGCGTAGCAGCATGGCCACGGCGCCCAGTTGAGCGGCACGCGATGCACCGGTGACGCGATACATCACGGTCTTGCCGTAGCCTTCGTAGGGCACGTTGAACAGCACGATCTTACCCGCGACCTTATCGCGGCCGAGTGCGTTCAACGCATCGAAGCTGGCCACGGGAACGACCTCGGCGGTGATGCCTTCGGAGGGCGTGGCCACGCTGCCGCCCAGTCCGAGCATCGAAAGATCGTGGCGCACCGGCTTGACGATTTCCGCGTCCTCGTGGCCGCGCACCCAGTGCGGCACTTTCACCGGCGAGGTAGTGACGTTCTCGAGTCCGTCACGCTTCATCTGCGCCGCGGCCCACTCGATCGCGACGTTCAGCGATTCCGAACCGCTCAGGCGGTTGCCGATGCGGTCGCAGAGATAAGACAGTTTGGCGTAGCCATCCTGGTCGGCCAGGGCGGCGGACATGATTTGCGTGGCAGCGTCTTTGTAAGTTTCCGAGAGCGGCGGGGGCGCGGCGAGTAATAACGCGGGGGCGAGGAACAAGGAAAATCGAGAAAGGGCCATTCAGACAGTCTAACCTTCCAGCACCCGCCGCAGTTCCTCGGGGCGAAAACAATGCGCGAAAGCGGTCTCGCGCAGGATGCGGCCGGTGCGCACCAGTTCGGCGAGGGACTGTTCCATGGTCATCATGCCTTCCGCGCGGCTGATGGTGAGCTGGCTGCGAAGCTGATGATCGTCGCCGCGGCGGATCAGGTTGCGTACGGCATCGGTGGCCATCATGATTTCGAGCGCTGGATAGCGATTGACGCCATCCAAAGCGGGCACCAGTTGCTGCGCGACAACGGCCAGCAGCGCCAGCGACATCTGCTGCCGCATCTGGCCCTGATGCGCGGCGGGGAATGAATCGAGGATGCGCGAAATGGATTGCGCGGCATCGTTGGTGTGCAGCGTGGAGAAGACCAGGTGACCGGTTTCCGCCGCTGTGAGCACGGTGGCCATGGTTTCGGGATCGCGCATTTCGCCGACCAGAATGACGTCGGGCGTCTGCCGCAGGATGCTGCGCAGCGAGTTGACGAAATCGGGCGTATCATGGCCGACCTCGATCTGTTCGACGATGGAGTTGCGGTTGGAGTGCTGATATTCGACTGGATCTTCGATGGTGACGATGTGTGCGCGGCGCTTGGAGTTGATCAGATCGATCATGGCGGCCAGCGTGGAGCTTTTGCCGCAGCCGGTCGCGCCGGTCACCAGCACCAGGCCCTGGCGGCGTTCGGCGATGCGCGCGAGCGTGGCCGGAAGATGCAGCGATTCGATGGTGGGAATGCGCGCAGGCAACAGGCGAATGCTGGCGGCGAGGGTGCCGCGCTGATAGTGGATGTTCGCGCGAAAGCGGCCGGTGGGATCGCGCGCGAAGCAGAAATCGACGGATTTCTTCTTCTGCAGTTCTTCGTACTGACGGGCGTCGAGCAACGACACGACCAGATGACGTACGTCGTCGGGCGAGAGCGGCGGTCCAGCGGCTGGGGCCAGCACGCCGTTCACGCGCAGGGAGACAGGCGTGCCGGCGAGCAGCAGAACATCGGATGCATTCTGACGCGCGGCGTAGGCCAGCAACTGGTCTAGCGAGCTATCGTCACCTTCCGGAAGCCGGACCGGTAGCGCCCGCTCGGGAGGCCGGGAACCGGGCGCGGCACGATTCAGCTCTTCGACGATACGGCTTAACTCGTGGTCGTACCCCGCCACGGCTTAGACCTTGGTTTCGGCTTCGGGCGGCGCGGCGGGCGGCTGTGGTTCCATGCGCTCGACCACGATGGTGAAGTGCGCCATATGCGCGGCGATGGCTCCTACGGCGGCCACGACGGGTGCGGCGATCACGCCAATGGCGGCCACCGTCAACGGGATCTCCATGAACGTGTGACCGCGGTCGTCGCGAATGATGATGCGGCGGACGTTGCCTTCGTGGATCAGCTCCTGAACTTTGTCGACCAGTTCTTTGCCAAGAACCTTGAATTCTTCGAGGGTGACGCGGAAGTTTTCCATAAGTGGGAACTTTCAGTGTAACAAGCGCGTTGCTAGCGCCGTTCGGGCGTGCTCCAATCAGAAGCATGGATGTGGGAGCCATCGGTTCGGGGCCGGGCGGCGCCAATCTGTCCGGCGTGGCCGGAAGCGTTCCCGCTCAGGCGTTGGGCAAGGCGCTCGCTTCGGCGGTGGCCGCGGAGGCTTTGGGCGATTCGGTCGCGACTCTGTTCAACGATCTTTCGGCGCCGGATATCGCCAAATTGGCCGGGATCATTGAGCACGCGCTCACGCCGCAGGATGCGGCACAGTTGCAAAATGTCTTGCAGGCGTTTCTGGCCGCAGCGGCCGAAAACGATGTGACTCGGGGTCTTGGAGCACTGACCGATATTGTGGCGCTCGATCCTGCGCGCGCGGACGGACTGCGCGCGAATCCCGCCGTCGAACCGATTCGTACCGCGGTCGATCAGTTTCTGGATCGGCACACGGCGCTGGCGAAGCTGGATTCCGATGCGCGCCTCTCACAGGCTGGGCAACTGTCCGATAGCGGCGCGATGGATCGCATGCGCGACTGGGACATGCCGCCCGCGACGTTGCTGGCAATCGCCGGCCGGTTGTTCGAAACAGGGGGACTGCCGAATTACGTGCATGCCGCGCAGTTGGCCCAGTTGGTGATCGATAACGCGCGCTGGGTTCCCGCCGACGTCCCTGTCCCGGCGGCCCCGAGGGGTAAGGAACGGGCGGTAGGGACGCGACCACCAGCGCGCATCCGGGCACGCCTGAAAACATTGTGGACGCGCGCGCCCCTGCTGGTTATGCTGCTCGCCTGGTTAGCGATGGGGATCGTGGGCGGTGTCGTATCGATGCTCTGGCATCGATTTTCGCCCGAAACCTGGCCCGGCTCCCTGGCAGGCCTCGGCTTCGACGTCTGGGGAGCCGGGTTTATCGTGATCGTGTTGTTTGGCCTCTGGGCGCGAGTGCGGAAGATATGGGCATAGCTCAGCCAGCGGGCTTGGCGCGTTGACTGACTTCGTGAATCATTTTGAGCTTCTCAGCGATTTCCGGCGCGATGCGCTCCGGGGCCACATACGCCGCAAGCTGATGGTAATTCGTCTTGCGCATCAGGTTGGGGAGTTTCAGCCGTTCGAAGAACATCTCAAACAAACGGTCCAGAAATTCATCGCTGGCCTTGACATTCTGCCACCAAATATCGTTCGGGTTACGGAGCGCCAAAGGAGGGACGAGCTCATGAATGCACTCGTTCATCACGCTGACACGCGCTGCGGCCGCACCCGCTACGAACAGCGGTCCGGGCGCCGTTTCTTTCGCGGAGCTCTCCGCCCATGCAAGCAAGGTCTCGGGCTGGCACAAGTAGTTCTCGATTTCTCGCCTCTGCCACATCGCCTCCGCAAAAGCTGGTGCGCTTTGAGGCGCACGGTCGAGGCGGTCTGTCAGCAGGAATCCGACGAGTTCCGGCGCGGCCTCTGATAGCCCGTGAAAGTGCTCACGTGCTCGCTTCGGCTGGTTCTCGACGTAATGGACAAAAGGGGACTCCAGGTCTGCTTGGGCAGGGTGTTGCAGTTGTTTTGCGAATGCCTGCAGAATCGCAAGATCGGTTGAACCCTCGAGGTACAGCACCCACCCGCGTTGCTCCGCCTGGTAATAATCTTCAAACCCAATGTCCTTCAGAGCTTTCAATAGTTGATTTGGCCGATCGTTGAGGCGATGGGGTTGCCCTACGAATGCGACTACGACATCTCTGGCAGCTGCTTCATTCAGGACAACCTCGGAGTGACTCGCAATAATTACCTGGCTCCCCTGTTCACGAGCAGCTTCACTGAGTACGTTGTAAATCTGACGCTGGCGGAGGACTTCGAGATGAGCGTCTGGCTCATCGAGAAGCAGTACCGACCCTGGGTTCACACTTAGATATGCGAGCAGTAGCAAAGTCTGATGCACCCCCCGCCCTGCGGAGGATAGGTCCAGCAGCGCATCCGAAGACTCACGGTAGGTCATGGTGATTTCACTACGGTCCTCCGAATAAGCGGGTGGATTGAGTTCGATTCCAAACAGATGTTTTATCCGTGCCACCAGCCCGTTCCACCTTGCGGGTCCGTCTGTGGCGGAGTTGAACACCTGAAGACACAAGTTCCGCAGGACCTCGGCGGTTCGTCCTTGCCCAATGAGGAAGCCTATCTCTCCGGGTTGCTTGACAAACTCTCGATCCGACAACCCGGACATTGGTGGCAGAAAGGCGACGCGGACGGCACATGCCTCCTCAGGCACGAGCATGCGCTCCGGACTGTCGCTCGTCGACTTTCGGAGCGGACGGCAGTAAAGTGACTCCTCGTTGGCGTAATCGAACTCTAGTCCGCAGATCCAGGATACGCCTTCAGTGACGCCCTCAACAATAAGGTCGACACGCACATTACGGGTATCAGGTTTGTCGTTAATACGGCGCACATCGCGGACGTGAAGGTCCTTCCACAGCAGATTGGCATCAGGTATCGGAACGGCGATCAGGTCCCTGCGATTAATCGCCACACCTGGGCGCTTGACCCCGGTATCTTTGCCGCCACGCTTTTCATTCCAGCGATGCAGTCCGACTTCCCACAGCGCGATCGCCTGGAGTGCCGTGGTTTTTCCCGAGTTGTTCGGGCCGATAAACACTACTGGATTGCCGAGCTCGATTTCGGCAGTCGTGAAGCGCTTGAAGTTGCGGATGGTGAGTTTCGTCAGCAAGTAAGCATGCTATCCGAATTCCACCGAACGCGCCAACTTAACCGCCGGATTCTCGCGCAACTGCTGCAGGACGCTCTCCGGCACCACGCCGTCCGTAGAGACAACGGCCACGGCTTCGAGCGGCTGGCCGGGCGCGGACGGCACATCGCCGCGGCCCAGCGAGAAGTTCGCGATATTGATCTTGTTACGGCCCAGCACCATGCCGACGTGGCCGATCACGCCGGGTACGTCGTGATTCTTCATGAAAATCAGATGCCCGGCCAGCGGCGCTTCGCAGTAGATGCCGTCCACCTGGGTAAGGCGCGGATTGCCTAACAGGACAGCGCCTTCGACGGCCGTCACGCCGCAATCCGTTTCGAGCTCCAGCAGAATTGAGTCGGTCGGTCCGGAGCGGGCTTCGTGCCGCTCGGCGACGCTCCAGCCGCGCTGCCCGGCAATTTGCATGGCGTTGATCACGTTCGCACGCTCGGATACGGAGCGTTTCAGCACGCCGGCTAATCCGGCGTTGCGCAGCAGGTTGGTGTTGTTCTCGCCGATGCGCCCGAAGTACGACAGACGCACGGCGTTGATGTGGCCCGCGGTGATATAAGCGGCGAAACTGCCCAGGCGCTCGGCCACGTTGATGTACGGGCCCAGCGCGCGATATTGATCGGGCGAAAGCGCGGGCATGTTCACCGCGTTCAGCGCTACGCCGTTGTTGAGATACTCGACCACCTGCTCGGCAATGCGCACGCCCACAATCTCCTGGGCTTCTTCGGTCGAGCCGCCGATGTGCGGGGTAGCCAGTACCTTGTTTCCGGCGAACAGTGGATATCCGGCGGGCGGCGGTTCCACCGGGAAGACATCCAGCGCGGCCGATGCGACCTTACCGGCATCGATCGCCTGGCGCAGGGCTTCGACATCTACCAGCTCGCCGCGCGCGCAGTTGACGATGCGCACGCCGGTCTTCATCTGGGCGAACGCATCGTGCGAGAGCATCTTGTCGGTTTCCGGCGTCAGCGCCACGTGCAGCGTCAGGTAGTCGCTCTGGGCGTAAAGAGCCGGAAGATCGACCAGCTCGACGCCCAGGTCTTTGGCGATCTGCGCCGTCACGTAAGGATCGTGCGCCAGCACGCGCATCTCGAATGCCCGCGCGCGCTTCACCACCTCGCGACCAATGCTGCCGAGACCCACGATGCCGAGCGATTTGCCGCGCAGCTCGCTGCCGAGAAACTTCTTCTTCTCCCACTTGCCGCCGGTGGTGGATTGGGTAGCTTCCGGAATGCGGCGCGCCATGGCCAGCATCAGGGCGAGCGTGTGCTCGGCAACCGAGATGGCGTTGCCGCCGGGCGTGTTCATGACCAGCACCCCGGCAGCGGTCGCGGACTCCAGGTGTACATTGTCGACACCCACGCCAGCGCGGCCGATGACGCGCAGCTTAGGCGCTTTGTCGAGCACCGCTTGATTCACCTGCACGGCGCTGCGCACGATCAGCGCGTCAGCTTCGGCCAGGTGAGCGGCGTATTCTTTGGGGCTGGAAACGATCACATTCCAGCCGGGCTGAGCCTTGAAATGGGCGATGGCGGCTTCAGCGAGTGGCTCGGCGATGAGTACGTTCATGCGTGAACGGCCTGCGGGGCCACCGCGACTTCGCTGTAGAGACGCTCCACCGCGGCTACGCCCTTGCCGAATTCCACGGGGTATCCGTTGGCATGCAGGATGATTTCGAGACCGGCGATCATGGCGAACAGATCGGCGAAGTCGAAGTAGCCGAGATGCGCGACGCGGAAAATTTGCCCCTTCATGCTGCCCTGGCCGTTGGCGATGATAGCGCCGAAACGGTTGCGGAATTCCTTCACGATGACGCCGGAATCCATGCCGCGCGGCGCTTTCACCGCGGTCACGGACGAACCGGGGGAAGTGGGCGAGAACAGTTCCAGGCCGAGCCTTTCGACCGCCGCGCGCGTGGCCCGCGCCAGCAGTTGGGCGTTCTCGATGAGGTGCGGCATGCCGATCTGCTTCACGTACTTCAGGGCTTCGGCGAGCGCCAGGATCAGGGCCGTGGAAGGCGTCCAGCTCGATTCGCCGGCGTCGCCACTTTTTTTCTCTTTCTTCAGATTGAAGTAGAAATGCGGCAGCGTGGAGGTTTCGCCGGCCTTCCAGGCCTTCGGGCTGACGGCCATAAAAGCGAGACCGGGCGGAATCATGAATGCTTTTTGCGATCCGCCGATGACCACGTCGAGGCCCCAGCCGTCAATATCGAGCGGCATGGTGCCGATGCCGGTGATGGCGTCGACTACGAGAATCGCATCGGTCTTAGCGACGGCGCGGCCCATCGCGCGGACGTCGTGCGCGGCGCCTGTTGAAGTTTCCGACGCTTGTACGAAGACACCGCGAGTGGCCGGTTCGGCGGCGAGGGCGGCCTCGACTTGCTCGGGTGCAACGACTTCGCCGTAGGGGACGGTGATGACGGTGGCGTCCAGGCCGTAAGCCTTGGCAATCTCGGCCCAGCGCTCGCCGAACTTACCGGCGACGCAGACGATCACCTTATCGCCGCGGGAAAACAGGTTCGAGACGGATGCGTCCATCGCGCCGGTGCCCGAAGCGGCAAACATAATGACATCGTGGCCGGTGCCCAGAACCTCTTTGAGATCCGCTAACGCGGAGCGGTACACTTTGCGGAAGTCCTCCGTGCGGTGATGAATATCCGATGCCATCATGGCGTGCAAGGCAGGCGGATAGAGAGGCGTAGGGCCAGGCGTTAATAAACGTTGCTTTTTGATATGCATGGGGGGACCTTAGTCTTTTAGAATAGCAGACATCATGCCCTTACTCGATCGAGTGCAGAAAGACATGGCCGTGGCCATGAAAGCCCGCGACGAAGCCCGCCTGGGCACGCTGCGGATGATGAAAAGCGCCCTGAAGAAACACGAAGTCGACGCCATGAAGCCGCTCGACGAAGCGGCCGAGATGCAGGTGCTCAAATCGCTGGTGAAGCAACGCATTGACGCCGCGGAGATGTTTCGCAAGGGCGGACGCGAGGAACTGGCCGCCAAAGAAGACAGTGAACGAAAGCTGATAGAATCCTACCTTCCAGCCGCCGCGGGTGACGAGGAGATCGACGCTGCTATTGCGGCCGCGTTGGCTGAGACTGGCGTGACTACGCTGAAGCAAATGGGTGTAGTGATGAAGGCTACGCAGGCCAAGCTGGCGGGCAAGACCGTAGATGGGAAAGCTCTGAGTGAGAAAGTGAGATCGAGGCTCCAATGACGCCCCCGCAAACCGAAAAGAAGTTCCGGTCGTACGTGCCGGACAAGACCGATCAGCGTGAGTTCACGTTTCGCGCCGTGCTGCTGGGCTTGGTGCTGACCGGCATTCTGGGCGCTGCCAACGCTTATCTGGGCCTGAAGGCGGGCATGACGATCGCCGCAACGTATCCGGCGGCGGTCATCGGCATGGCGCTGCTGAAGCTGATGAAGGGCTCGCTGCTCGAAGAAAATATCACGCGAACCATTGGGTCCATCGGCGAATCCGTGGCCGCGGGCGCGATCTTCACGATTCCGGCTTTTGTGCTGTCTGGATTGTGGCCGGGGCTGACGATGGACAAGTATTGGAACTCGGTGGCGCTGATGGTGATCGGCGGCATGCTGGGGATTCTGTTTGTCACGCTGCTGCGGCGCGTGATGGTGGAGGATCCCGAGCTTCCCTTCCCCGAGTCTGTGGCGGCATCGGAGATTCACAAAGCCGGCCAGCAAGGCTCGCGGGCGGCCAAGATTCTGTTCGCGAACATGGGCTTCGGCGCGTTCATTTACCTGCTGGGCGCGGTCAACGTATTCAATCCGAGCAACTCCTTCCGGGTGACCATCGGGGACCTTGGCAAGCGGCTGCTGCTGCGCACCAGCACGAATCCGAACGTGGCGACCACGGTGACGGGCGGCGCATCCATCCTGACCGCGCCGGACGTCAGTCCCGCGTACCTGGGGGTGGGCTTCATCATCGGGCCGCGGCTGGCGGCATTGAATTTCGCCGGCGGCGTGCTCGCTTGGGGATTGCTGGTGCCGCTGTTGACTTACGTGCTGGGGCCGTCGATGCAGGCCGGCGCGCCCGCCGGGCACCCGATTTCGTGGACGCTGCTGGCCAATTCGATCTATTTCTCCATCGTGCGGCCGATCGCTGTGGGCGGCATGCTGGTGGGCGCATCTTACACGCTGTTCCGCATGCGCAAGCAGCTTGCGGTGGGAATGTCGCGCGCTGTTTCGGATTTGAAAAAATCGGCCGCTTCACATGCCGCCACCAGCCGCACGGAGCGCGATCTGCGCACGCGGACGGTGTTCATCGGCGTGGGGGTGGTGCTGCTGGCCATGATCGGGCTTTATTACTACTTCATCAACGACGGCCATCTGTCGCCTTCGACCGTGATCACGGGCGCGGTGGTGGCAGCGGTGGTGATGATTGTTCTTGGATTCTTCTTCGCGGCAGTATCGGGGAATCTGGTTGGGATGATCGGCTCGTCGAATAATCCGGTTTCCGGGCTGACACTCTGTACACTGGTGATTGCGGCCCTGCTGATGGTCGCGCTGGGTGTGTCGGGCGTCGGCGGTGTGGCGGCGGTGCTCGGCGTGGCCGCAGTGGTATGCGTTTCGTCAGCCGTGGCGGGTGAGATGCTGCAGGATTTGAAGGTCGGCCATATTCTGGGCGGCACACCGGCCAAGATGCAGATCGGCGACATGCTGGGCATCGTGGTCGCTTCGCTGGTGCTGTTCTTTCCGCTGGCGATTCTGGATAAGGCTTACCACTTCGGTAGCGCGGCGCTGCCGGCGCCGCAGGCTGGTTTGATGGCCATGCTCTCGAAGGGCATCGTGGGCGGCGACATGGCGTGGCCGCTGGTGGTGGTCGGGATTTTGATGGGTTTTGCGTTGATCATGGTCGAGGTGAAAAGCCCCATGCTATTCTCGGTCGGCATGTATCTGCCGCTGGGGACGACCTTCGCCATTTTCGTAGGCGGCATGGTGCGCTGGGTTATGGACAAACTGCGCGACCGGCGCGATTTCAATCCGGCGCAGAGGGCGCGCGTGGATAACGCCGGCGTGCTGACGGCCTCGGGATTGATCGCGGGCGAGGCTCTGTGCGGGCTGGTGATCGCCGGGTTGGTAGGCAGCGGCCGCGATGTGACCCTGGTGAAGTGGACGGCGCCGTTTGTGGCGGCGGTAATCGCACTGGCGGTGTTGATCGTAGTGATGATCCAAGTGCCGCTGCGCAACGCGGGCAGGCCGGATGAGCCGGCGCCGCCGACTGCGATCATGTAGGACCTGATGACCAGCGTCGATTCGCAGCCTTCCGCGGCCACGGGCCCGTCCGCGGCCAAGGTGCTGCCGGGTTTTCTACTCTCCGGATTTCTGTTCGCGCTGTTGGGCGCCGTGCTGCCGGCATGGGGCTACTATCGCGATCCGCCGCACTTCGTCACCATTGGGAATTACTTCCTGAGCCTGGCGGTGGGAGTCATCGCGGCAATTTGGGTTTCGGCGCGCATACTTGAGCGCAAGGGCACGCGATTTCTGCTGGTCTTCGCTTGCGCAATGGGATGCGCGGGCCTGGTGTCACTCGCGCTGGTCCCGGCTGTCGCGCATTGGCTGTGGCGCGTGCCTGGCCTGGCCGCTCTGGGGCTTTCCGTGGGCTTGCTGAATGCCGGCTTGCTGCAGACCGTGGCGCAAATCTACGCGCGCGACACCATTCGGGCGATTGCGCTCGGCGGCATCTGCTACGGCGTCGGATGCCTGGCGGTGACGCTGCTGGTAGCCGGAACATTTTATGCCTACACTGTTCCCGTAATCCTGATCCTGATGGCGCTAGCTCCGGCGATTTTTGGCGGCGTTTATGCCCGCATGAATGTGCGGGACGAGCCGGTTCCCACTCCCGCGGACATCCGGCAGACGCTCCGCGATTTTCGCAGCCTGGGCGCGATTTTGTTCGCCCTGCTGCTGTTCTTTCAGTTCGGCAACGAATGGTCGCTGGCCGGCTGGCTGCCCTTGTTCCTGGTACGGCGGCTGGGCATCAGCCCGCCAGCGTCGCTGGGCATGCTCGCGCTATTCTGGATTGCGCTGCTGGTGGGCCGCGTGGCCGCGGTGGCGATTCTGCCCAAGGTGCCGCATGGACGGCTCCTGGGAGTGAGCGTGCTCGCGGCGCTGTTCGGCTGTCTGGTGCTCGAGATGACCAACAATCTGTTCGGCGCGGGCACGGGGATTCTGCTGCTCGGCGGCGGCTTCGCCAGCATCTACCCGCTGGTGGCGGAGAAGATCGGCCGGCGCTTTCCGTATTACAGCCCGGTGGTCTTTAGCGGCATTTTCTCATTCGCTTTATTCGGCGGACTGATCGCTCCCGCTACTCTGGGATACGCCGCGGCGGTGTGGGATATCGGCATCGTGGTGGCTCTGCCGCTGCTCGGCACCTGCATGGTCTTCGCCCTGCTCGGGTTGATCTGGCTGGAGTCGAAGGTGACGGGCCGCTGATGCTGCGCGCGGTCGCAATCTGGCTTTTGGCGCTCCCGCTGGCTGCCGCGAACCCGGCGGGCAGGATTCGCGAGTTCCTGGATTCGTCGCCCGTGGTGCGGCAAGCGTTCTGGGGCGTCCGCATCGAGGATTTGCAGCAGAATCGCATTCTATTCGAACGCAACGCCAACCACCTGTTTCTACCCGCATCCAACGCCAAGCTGTTCACGACCGGCATGGCGCTCACGCGGCTGGGCCCGGACTACCGCTTCGAGACCCGTGTGCTAGCTGATCGCGCACCCGATAGCGCCGGCTGTGTGACGTCGCTCCGGCTGGTGGGCGGCGGCGATCCGAATCTCTCGGGCCGGACCATTCCATACCGGCCGAATTCACCGCCCGGCAATCCGCTGGCGGCCATCGACGACTTAGCGGCGCAGGTGGCCGCGCACGGCGTGCGTTGTGTGAGTGGCGATGTAACTGGCGACGATACAGCTTACGTCTGGGAACCTTATCCGGATGGATGGTCGATCGACGATGCCGTTTGGGATTACGGCGCGGCGGTGAGCGCGCTGTCGATCAACGACAATACCGTGACTCTGACTATCACGCCTGGACGCGAGCTGGCCGGCCCGGCGGTTATCAGTGTGACGCCGCCGCTCGCTTATTACCAAATCGAGAACCGCGTGCGGACCGCGGCGGGAGACCGCAACATCACCATCGACCGGCTGCCGGGCTCGCGGCACGTGCATGTGTGGGGCACGCTGCCTTTGCAGGACCCGGGAGACACCGAGGCGTTGGGCATTGACGATCCGGCCCTGTATGCCGCTTATGCGTTGCGGGACGCGCTCACGCGGCGCGGCATCGCGGTGCATGGACGCGTTACGGCGGTGCACCTGTATCCGGAACAGATCGCGGACTTGCAGGCCGGTCCTGCTCCGGCCCCGGCGGCCGGTGTGGAACTCGCGCGGCGGGAATCGGCGCCGCTGGTGGAAGATCTGCGCATTACCGACAAAGTGAGCCAGAACCTGCATGCCGAGATGGCCCTGCGTGCGGTGGCCCGGGCGCGGAGGCAAATCGGCAGCCGCGAAGCCGGTATCGCCGAACTCCAGGCATTCCTGGGCGAGATTGGCGTCGGCAAGGGCAGCTACAACTTTGCGGACGGCTCGGGCCTATCGCGTCTCGATATGGTGACGCCGGCGGCCGTGGTCGCTTTACTGGCGTATGTTTACCATTCCTCCCTGCGCGATGCATGGCTGAGCCTCTTGCCCGTGGGCGGCCAGGACGGTACGCTGCACGCGCGCATGCAAAGCACGCCGGCCGCGGGCCGGATCTTTGCCAAAACAGGGTCCCTCTCGCACGTTGCCGCGCTATCCGGCTACGCACGCCGGAAAGATGGCCGGATGCTGGCGTTTTCGATCCTGGTGAACAACTTCGCGGGGCCAGGCACGGATGTGCGCGCGGCCATGGACCGGATCTGCACCCTGATGATCGAATGATGCGAGACGGGCGCGCGTTTGCTAAAATCGAACCAAATACTTATGCCGATCTACGAATATAAGTGCGAAGATTGCGGTACGAAGTTTGAGAAGCTGGTGCGGAGCAGCTCCGATGGCGCGGGCGTGGAATGCCCCTCGTGCGGGCAGCAGCACTTACGCCAGGAGTTCTCCACGTTCGCCGCACACGCCGCCGCCCCCAAGCAGGCGGATGGACCGGTTTGCCCCAGCGGGCGCTGCAGCAATCCCGGAATGTGCGGCATGAACATGAACTGAGTGGCCCGCAATTTTATGACGCTGGTCGGGGAGTACACGTCCCTGGCCTTCCTGCTGCCGGCCGCCACTTTCGCCGGCTACCTGATCGGTTATCTTCTCGATCGCGCTTTTCATACGCACTTCCTCTATATTCCATTTCTGATCCTGGGAATCGCCGCCGGCTTTGTGCAACTCATCCGGCAGTTGCTGCGCGACACACACCGCGATGGATCCTGAACAGGCGCTCTTCGATCGCGCGCTGCGGCGGATCGCCCGCGGCACGCTCGCGCTGGCCGGCGCGGGATGCCTGGTTTGCCTGTTCCTACGCGGCTGGAAATGGGCCATCCCTTACCTGCTCGGCGCCGGCGCGTCTTATTTGAATTTCCGCTGGTTGAAGCGTGTGGTCGACGCACTCGGCGCCGCACTGACGGCCCGCCCCAGCCCGAAATTTGCCATCCTGATCGGCCTGCGCTATGTGCTGTTGGCGGCGGGCGCCTATGTTATAGTTAACTTTACTTCTTTGAGCCTGCCGGCGGCCCTGATCGGCCTGTTCGTTCCAGTGGCTGCCGTCATTCTGGAAATGATCTTCGAACTGGTCTATGCATCAACATAAAGAGGTCATCTGGCTCGCCAGATATTTCAACCAGCACTTCCCCGGGTTGGGAAATTTCACGCTGAAGCTGCTGGGGCTTCCACAACAGCGCCATCCCTGGGCCAACTTCATGGTCATGGAGCTGGTGGTGATGGTTTTCATCATCGTGTTGTTCGCCTATCTGCGGCCCCGCCTGTCGGTGGACAAGCCGGGAAGCCTTCAACACACGTTTGAAGCGATCTATCAGTTCGTGCATGGCGAGTCGGAAGATGCGGTAGGCCACGGCGGCTCGAAGTACATGGCGTTCTTCGGAACGATTTTCATATTTGTTTTGGTTTGCAACCTGATCGGAATCATTCCCGGCCTGGAGTCGCCGACCATCGATCCTTCGGTGCCCTGCGGCTGCGCCATCGCGACGTTCGTGTACTACAACCTGATGGGATTGCGCGAGAACGGGTTGTTCAAGTACCTGGCGCATTTCGCCGGCCCCATGTGGTACCTGGCGCCCTTGATGGTGCCGATCGAACTGATCAGTCACCTGGCCCGGCCATTGTCACTTACTGTTCGTCTTTACGCCAACATGTACGCGGGTGAGCAAGTGACTCTGGTCTTCTTAAGTCTGACTTACTTCGTAGTGCCGGCCGTCTTTATGGGCCTGCACGTCTTTGTCTCCCTGTTACAGGCTTATATCTTTATGCTCCTTACGATGATGTACGTCTCCGGAGCTGTATCGCACGAGCACTAATAACCCCCGGCTTTATGCCGCCCCTTCAGTGTGAGACCGGCTGTACGAGGATGACGGGAACCACCTCCTGGGGGCGATCTTAATTGAAGGAGCAAGTACGATGAAGACAAAGTTGATATTCCTGGCGCTGGTGCTGTTCGCGCTCGCCAGCCCGATCCTGGCCCAGACGCCCGGCGGGGCTGCCGCGGGCGGGACCAATTGGGTAGCGATCACCTCCGGTTTCGCGATGGCGATCGCCTCGGGACTCTGCGGCCTGGCGCAGGCGAAAGCTGCCGCCGCCGCTGCCGAGGGCATGGGACGCAATCCCGGCGCGGCACCTGCGATTCGATTTGCCCTGCTGTTGAGCCTGGTGCTGATCGAATCGCTGGCGCTTTACACCCTGGTCATTATTTTCGTGAAAGTAGTCTGAAAAGCGGGTGCTGGGTGCTGGCCGACTCGCCCCAAACGTGAGAAGAGTTCGCCAAAACCTGGCACCCAGAACCCAGCACCCTTCTTATTTATCCCCGCACGCTGGCCGCAGGTATCTTCCTCGTCAGGTCCGCCATCTCGTCGCGGCTCTCGGCGCCGATCGTGAAGCAGTCGACGCAGTCTAGCGAGAGAGCGAATTGCAGGCTCTGGTCGATTTTATTACGTAGCGCTCCCGCGCCCAGAATCTTCATGCCGATGATGCCCTTGCCAGACGCCTTCATCTGCCTTAGGACCCCCGTCACGGTATTGACGTCGGCATCCATCAGGACCTTGGCCGGATTGATGCGCGCCAAGTCCACCTGCACCCATGGATTGGCGGCGGCCACCTTGAGCGCTTCCAAGGTATGGCAGGAAGTGCCGTGCGTGCGCACAATGCCCTTTTCACGGGCTTCGGAAAGCACCGCCATCGCACCCTTCTTGCGCTCCGGCCAGTCGCCATCCATCATGCAGTGCAGAAGCAAAATGTCGACGTAGTCGGTGCCCAGTTCGCGGCGGAAACGGTCCAGATCGGCGCGCATTTCCTTTTCCGTAGAGGCGTGGGTCTTGGTCAGGATCGCCACCTTTTCGCGCGGCACGTGCTTGAGGGCCTCTTTGATGTGCGGATGCGTCCCGTATTGATCGGCGGAATCCCACAGGGTCACGCCGTTGTCGTAGGCGGCGTCGAACAGGTTCGCCAGTCCCTGTAAGCCGAGCTTGCGGGTCTGGTTGGAACTGCCCCCCACGCCGTCAGTGCCGCTGCCCTGCGCCAGGCGGCTGACCTCTACTTTCATGGGACCGAGCTTAATCCGGTCCGAGGCGAATTTCTGAGTGGTGCCCGCATACAGATGGTATGGAAAATTGGCGAACGCAGCCGCACCGGCCGTAGCCGCGCTGCGCAGAAAAAATTCCCGGCGGTTCAGCATGACACTCCTCCTATGCTTTCTCCAGAAAGTAGCATAGACGAGGCCAAACCGCCAGCGTTAGGCGCCGTCACTCGCGGACCCAGTCCGCGTGCGTGGGCGTCGACGGATCGTAGAACAGGAGGTCATTGCCGCTGGCGCCGAGCAGTGCTTCCCGCGGCGCGCCGGACAGCGGGCACGCGCCCGACCGGACGTCCAGTTTGCAGAGCCTGAATCCGGCCTCCTGCAGAAACACGGGGCCACGCTGAGTCACCGCGATATGCAGAGGATAGTTCGTCCCGTAACCCGCATCCGGCGGCATCTGGACTTTGGCACGGCTCACGATCTGGCCTTCCGGCCCAACTTCGATCCATTCGCGCGTTTGCGCGATATAAGCCGCGACGTTCGCGCCATGCATGCGCAGGAAGGTAATTCCTACAGTGCCGCCCACGCTGATGGCCGGCTCGAGCGGCGTGGCAAACATCGACCGCGGCAGCGCGCTGCGGAGCAGGCGGCCGGCCGGGGTGTATTCCTGCAGAGTGTTGTAGTCCACCCGGCGTTGTGTCGCGGCGTGGTCGACACCCAGCGTCCATATATTCCCAGCGCCGTCTATAGCCACATGATCGATGGCGTACGGATTTGTCTGGAACCGGGTTTCCAACCGGCCCGCGGCATCGCAGGATATTACGGTGGATGTCCAATTCTCGCTGCCGCCGCCCGTTAGCATCACGGCTACGGTGCCGTGATCCGGGCGGGCAGCAACGTCGCGGATATCTCCCATACCGCCACCCGCGGCCTGCAGCGATGCAGCGTCCAGGCGAAAAGCCGTCACAACTGACAAATTGTGCGTCAGGATTACGCCGTTTTCGAGGCGCGCAAAGGGCTGGCCGGTTCCGACCAGACCGCTGGGCAGAGGAGTGGACTTGTAAACGGAGTCTTGCGCGGGCAGAGATCCGGCCAGCGCCATGGCAAGAAACGCAAGCACACTCTTGCGAGCCATCTTTCCTTCCTGTCGCTCATTATAGTGCCGGCGTTAGAGCTTGTGAAATTGGTGGAGGGCGCCGTTGCGTCTGACCCACATTTCCAGTTATATTACTGGATATAGGTGATCCGGTGCCGATCAAGTCACAAACTCGAGCCGTGAACAACTATCGCAAGCGTCTGAAGGATCACGGCATGGCCCGCTTTGAAGTTCTGGCTCCGAGCGCCGACCGGGATCTCATCCGCGCGCTTGCCCGGCGGCTGGCGAAGAACGGAGAGGATGCGGGGAGACTCCGCCTTTCCCTGCGCCAGGCGGTTTCGGATGAAGCCACGAAGAAGGGCGGGATTCTGCGCGCCCTCCGCCTGTCCCCCTTGGTCGGAGCCGATATCGACATGAGCCGCGCACCCTGGTCCGGCCGTAAGGTCGAATTTTGACCCGTTATCTCCTCGACACAAACATCATCAGCAATGCGACGAAGGCCGTACCTTCGGAGCCGCTGGTGGCGTGGCTGGCGAATCAACCCGATGCGAGTCTTTTCATCGCTTCCCTGACACTCGCCGAAGTGCGCAGGGGGATACTCGAGAAGCCCAATGGGAAGAAGCGCAGGGAGTTGGAAGTGTGGTTCTCGGGGCCGGCCGGACTGCTGACGCTGTTCTCGGGCAGGGTGCTGCCGTTCAACGAAAAGGCCGCTCTGATATGGGCAGAATTAGTGGCCGGTGGCGCCCTGCGTGGGCGGCCTCGTTCCGCTCCAGATATGATGATCGCGGCCGTTGCCCTGGCCAACGACTGCGTAGTGGTGACAGACAACGTGAGGGATTTCGTGGGCTTGAAGGTGCTCAACCCGATGCGCTGAAACACGCACATCGTTCACGTATGCCTCAGGAGCTGTGATATTCTATGCCAACCGTCCTGCCGGGAAGCTGAAGGAGGAATGCTGATGGGATGCAATTGCTCACTGTGGCGCGCGTTGCAAGCGTGCTGCACAGTTTCACTGGCGGGTTCGGCAATCCGTCCGCCGGCGTGATTCGCGATTCGAAGGGCTTTTGCCACGCCTTCCGCTTATAGCCGACAAGCTCTGCGGGACTACCACTAACGGCGGCACACGGGGTACGGGCGTGGTATTCAGGGTCACGCCTTAAGGCGGCCGCGCGCGAAACCGCGCTCGCAAGATCAAATTCTGGCAAAGCAGTTCTGGCAAAGCACACAGCATTTTCCAATCCAGAAATGAGCCTGAAAACGGAAATTGATTCCAGCGCGAGATGAGCCTGAAACTACAGGTCCATTCCAATGCGGGATGAGCCTGAAACTCGGAGGCGAGTTCCGTCCTGGCG
>Ga0335085_10000698_pt1 | contig 87838 bp, 87 predicted proteins | sample Lox_Sample_45_FD_206712 | JGI IMG/M metagenome (GOLD analysis project Ga0335085, IMG submission 206712) | Soil microbial communities from Loxahatchee National Wildlife Refuge, Florida, United States - Lox_Sample_4.5 | ecosystem: Environmental > Terrestrial > Soil > Wetlands | place: USA... | reverse complement strand
ATGTTCTATGAGCAGCCCCGTGCCGGCGCGATCGACCGGCTTGACCGCCTGCCGTCGCGCCAGCGCCGCGATCATGCGCGCGTGCGCCGCTTCGGTCGCCGGCGTTCGATCGATGTCCTCTTCGAGGTCGGCGAGCACCTTGAAATGTTCGCCGACGTCGGGATCGAAGGCGGCCAACAGGTAGTACAGCAAACGATCCCCGAACAGAATCACCTTCACGTCGAGCGGGATCGGGTCGGGTTCGAGCGACACCGTGCTGGTAAGACCGATGAAGCGGCCCAGATCTTCGATTTTGATTTCACGTTGCCGCAGCGTGCGTTTCAGGGCCGGCCAGCTGAACGCCTCGGTCAGCAGGCTGCGGACGTCGAGCAGCAGAAAACCGCCATTGGCGCGGTGAATTGCGCCGGCCTTGATGAGACGAAAGTTGGTGACCAGCAGGCCGCGCTGGGAAACGTATTCGACGCTGCCCAACAGGTTGCTCAAGGTCGGGTGCAGCTCCTCGATGATCGGAACGCCGGATTGATCGCCGGCATGGTCGACGAGGACGTTGACCGTATAGCGATCGAACGGTCCGCCGAGCTGCTCTTCGGGCAGCGGCCCTTCCTCGCCTTCGCCTTTGGCCATAAGCATCCCGACATTTTCGATAAGGTCGGCGCGCACCGCCTCCAGATGATCGAGGATTTTTGCGGTGTCCGTGAAGCGCCCCTTGGTGCCGTCAATAAACTGGCCAATGGCGAATTTGGCGGTTTCGCGATTGAGCTTGCGAACTTCGTCGCGTCGTCCCGTTTCCCATTGCGGAAGCTGGCGCACGACGTGCTCGAGGTCTTTCTCCAGCGCTTCGATGGCCGCCTCGATTTCCCGGCGCTTGGCCTCCGGCCAACTCCTGAATTCGTCGGGCGGGATTGGCTGTCCGTCGCGGGCCGGGGCGAGTGCAAATCCCATCGGAGTGCGGAGAATGACGATGCCCTTGGCGGCCGCCTTGTCGCGCACGGCCGTGAACGCCTCCGCCTGCTTGGACTGAAACGCCTGATCAATGGCGCCGCGGCGGGTCTGATAATCTTCGCTCTCGAAGACCGCCGGCAGTGTGGTCTTGAGATCGTCAATGAGGCCATGCACGGCGTCGCGAAACTCGCCAGCGCGACCAGTGGGCAGTTCGATGGCGACGGGCTTGCGAGGGTCTTTGAAGTTGTTGACGTAGACCCAGTCGGACGGCCGCCGCCGCTCGCCGGCCGCTTCCTGAAGCACCTGCTCGACCGCCCGCTGCATGCGCATGCCGCTCGGCCCAATGACGAAGAGGTTGAACCCCGGCCTGCCAATGCGTGTCGCGACCCCGATGGCGTCGAGCGCGCGCCGCTGCCCGACAAGCCCATCCGCCGGTTCGATGTCGGCGGTGGAGTCGAAATGAAGCCCCGACAGATCGGCCGAACGGTAGAGCTGTCCGACCGCCAGCGGCTGCGTGGCGCTTGCTTTTTCCCCCTCTTTGCGTTCCTCAGGAAGCGGGGTAGGTGCCGAAGCCGGCCGAGACTCTAGTTCTGTCATTTCCTCCACCCGAAACGGATCGCAATGGCGCCCCGCGAAATATAAACTGATTTACGGGCCCGCCTGAAGCGCAGAATTGATCCGCATCAAGAGGGTACCCGAGGCTCCGACATTGAATTGACGTTGATGCTGTTCGAGAACAGTTCAGGCCCGTCTGCCCCGAACCAGCAGCCAATTGCAGGTCCGGAGCCGTCGCTTGCCGAGAAAGTCGCCTTTTTGATGCGCGGCGACGCCTATGGCGCGCCGCTGTGCCAAGTGACCTGTCGTGAAACCCACATGTCGCACGTATTTCTTGTCGGCGACCGCGCCTACAAGCTCAAGAAACCCGTCCGCTTTCCCTATCTGGACTTCTCCACTCTCGCGCGCCGCGCGTTGGCCTGTCAGGCGGAGCTCCGGCTCAACCGCCGCCTGGCTCCCGACGTTTATCGCGGCGTCGTACCGCTGGTGCGTTCGCCGCAAGGCCTCTCGATTGCCGGCGACGGTGAAGTTGTCGACTGGCTCGTGGTCATGAACCGGTTGGACGAGCGTCAGATGCTCGATCGGGTGCTGGCGGAAGGGCGTCTGCAGCGTTGGCAGCTCGATCGGGTTTGCGCCACGCTGCTCCAGTTCTATCGCCGCGCCAGGGTCGCTTTTATCTCGCCGTCAGCTTATGCTGCAGAGTTTGGGCGGAGCTTCTCCTACAATCGCCGCATTCTGCTCGATGCGCGCTTTCGGCTCCCGTCGGGGTTGGTGCGCTACGCCGACGCCATGCAAAGGCGCTTTTTCCAGGAATGCGGCGAGCTGCTGGCTGCGCGGGTGCGGCGGCGGCGGATCGTCGATGGGCATGGCGACTTGAGGCCGGAACACATTTGGCTCGCCGATCCGGTACGAATTATCGATTGCCTGGAATTCAATGCGCGACTGCGAATGGTCGACCCGCTCGACGAAATCGCGTTCCTCTGCGTCGAATGTGAGCGGCTCGGCGCCGCGTGGGCCGGCGAATACGTGCGGCGCCGCATGGTGCACACGCTGCACGACGGCCGGTCCGACATGCTCTTCACGTTCTATCGTTGTCACCGGGCGACATTGCGGGCGCGGCTGGCAATTGCTCACCTGCTCGAGCCCAATCCGCGCACCCCGGAAAAATGGCCAGCGCTGGCGCGCACCTACCTGCGGCTCGCCGCCGCCGATGCAGTGCGGCTGGAAAGAGCGCTCAGAAAACAAGGAGATCGCTGAGGGTATCGCCGGCGTGCAGACGGCGAATGGCCTCGGCCAACAGCGGAGCCACGGGAAGAATATCGACCTTCATGCGTGCCGGGCCGGCACCGAGCCGGAATGCGGGAACGGTGTCTGTGACGACGACCCGGTCTATGGCGGCGTCCGTGATCGCTGCATCGGCCCCCGGCATGAACAGCCCATGGGTTACCAGCGCGACAACGCCCGTCGCTCCGGCCTGCCTGGCAGCGCGCGCCGCGCGCACGAGCGTGCCTCCGGTGCTGATGAGGTCGTCGATGATGATCGCGGTCGCGCCCTCCACCTCGCCGACGAAAAGGTCGCCCGATACGACACCGGCGCTGCGGCGCTTGTCGGCGAAGCCCTTGCCGACCGGCCGGCCGAGCGCGGTTTCGAGCGTTTCGTGCAGCAGCGCGGCACGCTTGGCGCCGCCGGTATCCGGAGAAACGACGCAAAGCTTCTGGTTTGAAAGGCTCTTGATGTAATTCACGAACAGCGGCGCCGCAGTCAACGCCACCGTCGGGCAGCGAAAGGCATTCTCGAACGCGGCCGGATTGTGCACGTCGACGGTGACGACCGTATCGGTCCCCACGGCTTCAAAAAGGCCGGCAATGTAACGCATCGTCACCGGGTCGTTCACTTTGGTGCGACGGTCCTTGCGGGCGTAGCACATGTACGGCGTCAAGGCGGTCACCCGCGCAGCGCCCGCATCCTTGACGGCCCCGATGAAGAACAACAGCCGGCATAATTTGTCGTTGGCGCTTTGCTCCGGGCCGCCGTGGAGGCTGTGCAGGACGAAAACCTCGGCGCCGCGTACCGTCTCGAGCGGCCGCGACTTGTGCTCGCCGTCCTCGAATTCTCGTTCCTCGTGTGCGGCCAGGGAGCGCCCCAATGCGGCTGCCACCGCCGCGCCCAGCTCGCCGCTGTCACGCAGCGCAAAGAGGAGCGGATTTCGGTCTGACATCGTTCACTTCCCGTCGGCATCGGCGGGCAGCGCCGCGGTGCCGCTAGCCTGCTTTGCGACGAATGCATCCACGATGGCGGACAGCCTGGGCTCTCCGGTCTCGGCGAATTCATAGCGTGCGCGCACCACCGGCTTGTTGATCCGCAGCAGCCGAGAGAGATCGACGGGCGTAGCGGACACGACAATGTCGGCGTCGGCAGCATTGATCGTGCTCTCGAGAGCCTGCAGCTGTGCCGGGTCATAGCCGAGCGCCGGCAACACTCTGCCGATGTGCGGGTATCTTCGGTATGTTGCAGCGAAATCCGGGGAGGCCGCCAGTCGCGGGTCGACAATTTCAGCGGCGCCGGCCGCCACGGCGGCCACATAGCCGGCCCCATAGGCCATGCCGCCGTGGGTGATCGTCGGACCATCTTCGATCACGAGCACGCGGCGGCTCCTTACTGCCTCGGCATTATCGAGCTGAATGGGCGACGCGGCGGTCACAATAGGCGCGCGCGGATTGACCGCCCGCAGTTGCGCCATCGCGATTTCCACATCGGCGGCTGATGCTGCATTCACTTTGTTGATGACCAGCACGTCGGCCATGCGCGCCACAGCCTCGCCCGGATGGTGGGTGCAGACCTGTCTTGGCCGCAGCGCATCCGCAACCGCAATATGCAGGTCCGGCCGGATAAACGGAAAGTCGTTGTTGCCGCCGTCCCAAACGATGATCTCCGCCTCCCGCTCGGCCGCTTGCAGGATCGCGGCATAGTCGATGCCCGCCAGCACCACGCCTCCCGCGGCAATGTGTGGCTCGTACTCTTCGCGTTCCTCCGCACTGCATCGCGCCGCATCGAGGTCGGCAAGCGACGCAAAACGCTGCACCCGTTCCCGCGCCAAGTCGCCGTAGGGCATCGGATGCCGGATCACGATCGTCCGCTTTCCTTGATTGCGCAGACGGCGCGCGAGCCACCGCGCAATGGCAGATTTGCCGCAGCCTGTGCGGGTTGCGCAGACTGCAATCACCGGCAGCGACGAAGTCAGCATGGTGCGCTTGGGGCCAAGCAAAATGAAGTCGGCGCCAACCGCAAGCGCGCGCGATGCCGCGTGCATGACGTGCTCGTGCGGCACGTCGCTGTAAGCAAAAACAACCTGATCGACGGCGTTGGCGCGGCACACCGATTCCAACTGCGCCTCTTCCACGATGGCAATGCCGCGTGGGTAGAGCGAGCCGGCAAGCGTCGGCGGATAATTCCGGCCGGCAATGCCTGGGATTTGTGCCGCGGTGAATGCCACGACTTCGGCCGTCGGCTCGTCGCGATAGACCACATTGAAATTATGAAAATCGCGGCCGGCCGCACCCATGATGACGATGCGACGGCGCCGTGGCATGGCCTGTCGCGACGGCTGCTGCATCTGATCAGATGCAATAGGTCCGGATCGGAGCGAATCCATTGAACTCCACCGAGGCGTAACTTGCAGTGTAGGCGCCGGCCGAGAGGAAATCGATCGCGTCGCCGATCTCGAGGGCGACCGGCAACTCGTATCCGGCGCGCTCGTAGATGATGTCGGTGCTGTCACAGGTGGGGCCCGCCAGCACGACGGGCGCGCACGGGCTGCCTTCGTGCGGCGTGCGAATTCGATAGCGGATACGCTCGTTCTGCGTCTCCGGCAGCCCGTTGTAGCGGCCCGCGTCAAGATAGATCCAGCGCTCCGCGCTGCGCCGGGATTTGCGCGCGACGAGGAGGACTTCGGACCGCAGAACCCCTGCATCCCCGACCAAATAGCGGCCAGGCTCGATGACGATTTCGGGGCGGGAACTGCCGAACTGCCGACGCAGTGCCGCCTCGATGACGTCGGCGTAAGCGTCGAGCGTCGGAATCGGAGTACGATATTGCGCGGGCAAGCCGCCGCCGACATTCAAGAAAGCAAGATCGAAGCCCTGCACGGCGCAGGCGCTAAAGACCGTCGCCGCCGCGGCGATCGGCGCGCGCCATTGCAACGGATCGGTCTGCTGCGAGCCGACATGGAAGGAGAGCCCGCACGGCCGCAGGCCGCGTGAACGCGCGTGCGCCAAAAGATCGACTGCCATCTCGGCGTCGCAGCCGAACTTCCGGGTCAACGGCCAATCAGCGCCGGTGGCATCAACCAGCAGACGACAAAAAACCTCGGCGCCCGGGGCGGCCCGGGCAATTTTTTCGACCTCCCCGATACTGTCGAAGGCAAAACGATCGATGCCGTTGCGATAGGCCTGGGCGATCTCCGATTCGCGCTTGATCGTGTTTCCGAACGACAGCCGATCCGGCGCGATCCCGAGCTTCAGGCAGCGCTCGATCTCGCCCATGCTGGCGAGATCGAAATCCGCGCCAACCGAAGCTAATGCCGCAAGCACGTCGGGGGCTGGATTGGCCTTTACCGCATAAAACACCGTTGCCGCGGGCAATGCCGCGCGAAGCGCCGAATACTTGGCGCGAACGACGTCGAGATCGATGACGACATGGGGTAAAACCGGCCGCTGTGTCGCGAGGAACCGATCGATTTTCTCTGTGGGCGCCGACATGTCGCTGTCGCTGACGCGGCGCCGCTGTCGTAAAGGCGTTTGACGCTTGGCCATGACTTTGCCGGTCAACTTGCCGCCGCCAGGATGGCCGGATGCGGCGGTAGAGCGGCCTCGAGCTGGCGTCGGATCGAACCTGCGTGTTGCACTTCGCCCTCTCCTTGATCGCGGCGTAGTCAAGGTCGCCTACCCCGCTTCAGGCCGCGGACTCGCTTTTATCCGCCCGCCCTTGCGCCGGGAAGCGCCCGAGCAGCTCGATCACCTCCTGGTCCGAAACCTGAGTAAAGTCCGCATAATAGAGCCCAATCGCCGAGAAGAACTCGTGATCCTCGAGACAAACGACTTCGTCCGCGTCGCTGCGGAGGGCCGCGAGATTGTCCGTAGGCGCTACCGGCACGGCGAGGACCAGCCTTTTCGGCTTGCGTGTGCGGGTGGCGCGCAAGGCAGCCCGCGTCGTCGCGCCCGTGGCGATGCCGTCGTCGATGACGATCGCGGTGCGACCGGCGACATCGACACGCTCGCGGCTGCCCAGATAGCGCTGGCGCCGCCGCTCGATCTCGGCCAGTTCGCCGTCGCAAATCGCCTTGAATTCCGCCTCGTCAACGCGCGCGAGCTTGATGACGTCCTCGTTGCGCACGACAATCGGCGTGCTGCCGTCGACGATGGCACCCATGGCGAGCTCAGGCTCAAAAGGCACGCCGATCTTGCGCACTAGGATCAAATCGAGCGGCGCATGGAGCACGGCCGCGACCTCGGCCGCAACCGGTACGCCGCCGCGCGGCAACGCCAGGATCACCGGCTGCTGATCCTTGTATTTGGCAAGCGCCGTCGCCAATTTGCGGCCGGCATCAGCGCGGTTCTTGAATGGCATAATTCCTGCGGCCTATCCCTCGCCATTGCGGAAGCTGGCCGTCAGCCGGCGTTGTGAGCCTGATCGGCGCTCATGTTCCGGTTTGAAAGGCAAACTGGCGCCAGCTTCGCGCGGCGGCGCTTAGATTCGCAACTGGTGTTTTCCCAGCCGCCTCACCGTACTGGCCTGCGCGCCTTTCTCACCTGCCTCCTCAGTGTAACTGACCCGCGAGCCAACGCGTAAGCGCGAAAACCCGTCGTCTAGAACGCTGTTGCGGTGGAAATAAAGCTCTTGGCCGTTGCCGGTCTCCAGAAAACCGAATTCGCCGGACGAATCGAGCCGTACGACCCTGCCGATCGGCTGGACTTGGTGATCCTTCACCTGTCCTTGCATGCGGCGGACTTCGTCCTGAAGCTGCCGGCGCGCACGCTTGAAGGCATTGTTGAGCGCGTATGCCAGATCGGAGCGCCGCTCGTCCTCGGGCGCGGTGTGATTGATGTTGACCTCGCGGCCGTCCGGAAGCGCGAGGCGGATGTGAACCTCGTAGAGGCCGCCTTTGCGGTGATGCGCGCCGGGTCCTTTCAGAATGACCCGGCATGCGGTCAGACGGCCGGACCGGCTTTCGAGTTGCGCCACATGCTTCTCGATCGCATCCTCAATGTCCGCGGTGGCTTTCATGCCCTGGAATTCGATCTGTGGCGGCGTTTGCATGTCCTGATCCTATGAATACGTTATGGCCGACGGCAATGATAATCGAAGGCATGCGGCGCTTTTTGACACACATCAATGGCGCTCGTTGGGGGGGGGTCGGCTCACCACAATCGCCGGCATCGGAGCATTTGATCTAGCGCAAAGCCGTTTGAGGCCGGATGCTGCAATTGGAATATTGATCGGGAGGGCTCGCCATGAGCACCGTCGGCCTTCAAAGCATCGAGCATACCGTCCAGCTGACCCATCAATGGATCAATGCTCTCGACACGCGCCTTGGATGGGACAATAAGCACCGCTCCTACCGCCTGCTGCGAACCGTGCTGCAAGCGGTGCGCGACTGGCTTCCGATCAACGAGGCTGTGGGTCTTGGCGCGCAGCTTCCGGAACTTCTGCGCGGCGTTTATTACGAGCACTGGCGGCCGGCAACCACGCCGGTGAAGCATCGCAGCAAGGCTGACTTCCTCGCGCGCATCGCCGATGCCTTTCAGAACGACCCGATCGTATTGGCGTCGCAAGCCATTACGGCTGTCTTTGAACTGCTTTCCGACAGGATCGCGGCCGGTGAAATCGAAAAAGTGCGGCATGCCTTGCCGGCCGACCTGCGATCGCTTTGGCCGCTTCCTTCGCAAGCCGCGTGAAACGCGGTCCGGCAGTGATGAACCAAGGATGGGAGCACTTTCCTCACGAAGCTGATGTCGGCGTCCGCGGCTTTGGCGCCACGCCGGCGGAAGCGTTTGAGCAGGCCGCACTCGCATTGACCGCGATCGTGACGCATGCGGAGGTCAAGCCGGATGCGCCCGTCGAAGTGACCTGCGAAGCACCGGATCTCGAACTCTTGTTTGTCGACTGGCTCAATACGATGATCTACGAGATGGCAGTTCGCAAGATGCTGTTTGCGCGCTTTGCCGTGACGATCGAGGGCACCCGACTGCGGGCCACTTTGTGGGGCGAGCCGGTCGACGTTGCGCGGCACGCCCCGGCCTGCGAGCCGAAGGGCGCGACCTATACGGCATTGCGCGTGACCAAGGGCGCCGACGGCCTCTGGTCGGCCGGTTGCGTCGTGGATGTGTGAAAGGGCGGACCGATGGACACCAGCCGTTTTACACGCGTCGATGCAACAACGTGGCGGATCGAGCCGTACGGCGCGATGCGCGTGCCGGCAATCATCTACGCCGACGAAGACCTGATCCGCGACATGGACGACAAGGTTTACGAGCAGGCGGCCAACGTCGCGACGCTTCCGGGAATCGTGCAAGCGTCCTATGCGATGCCGGACGCCCATTGGGGCTACGGTTTTCCAATCGGCGGCGTCGCGGCCTTCGATCCCGACCACGGCGGCGTCGTATCGGCTGGTGGAGTCGGTTTCGACATTTCATGCGGCGTGCGCACGATGCTGACCGGCCTGAAGGCTTCGGATGTGAGTTTAGTCCAAAAGTCGCTTGCCGAAGCGCTGTTCCGCCAAATTCCCGCCGGCGTCGGCAGTACGGGCGCCATCACGCTTGATGCGACCGAGATGGACGCCATGCTTGCCGGCGGGGCACATTGGGCCATCGAGCGCGGCTGGGGTGAAGCGCGCGATCTTGAACGCATCGAGGAAGCGGGACGAATGGCGGGCGCTCGACCCGAATACGTCTCCGACCGCGCCAAGCAAAGGCAGCGCCGCGAGATGGGCACGCTCGGCTCCGGCAATCATTATCTCGAAATACAGGCCGTCGCGGAAATCTTCGATGTGAAGGTCGCCGATGTCTTCGGCCTCGCCGTCGACGATGTGGTCGTCACCATCCATTGCGGCTCGCGTGGCCTCGGCCATCAGATCGGAACGGAATTTCTCAAGGAAATGGTGCTGGCGGCACAGTCATCGGGCATCGAGCTCGTCGATCGAGAGCTCGCCTGCGCGCCGATCAATTCCGAGGTCGGCCAGCGCTACCTCGGGGCAATGCGGGCAGGGATCAATTGCGCCCTTGCCAATCGCGAAATCCTCGGTCACTACGCGCGGCGCATTTTCGCCCATTTCTTTCCCGACTGCGACCTGCAGCTGTTGTTCGATGTCTCGCACAACACCTGCAAGGTTGAAACGCATGCTGTCGAGGACAAGCCGCGCCAACTGTTCGTTCACCGCAAGGGTGCGACGCGGGCCTTCGGACCCGGACATGAGAGCCTGCCCGAAGCGCTGCGCCCCGTCGGCCAGCCGGTGCTCATCGGCGGCAGCATGGGGACCGGTTCGTACATCCTGGTCGGCGAGGCGAGCGCCGAAACCAAGGCTTTCGCTTCGGCTTGCCACGGCGCCGGACGGGCGATGTCGCGCCACGCGGCGCTCAAGCAGTGGAGCGGACGCAAGATCGTGGACGATCTTGCGGAGCGCGGCATCCTCATCAAAAGCCCGTCGCTGCGCGGCGTCGCCGAGGAAGCGCCCGGCGCCTACAAGGACGTGGCTGCGGTCGTTGCCGCCGCCGAACGCGCCGGCCTCGCCCGACGGGTGGCGCGGCTGCGGCCGCTGATCTGCATCAAGGGATGACCGCGCCACTTAGCGTCTGAGCAGGTTGCGCAAATCGGCCAGCGACCGCGTATTGATCACGTCGTCGGCGGTGAGCCAGCCGCGCCGCGCCTGGTCGAGGCCAAACCGGATATATTCGAACGAACTGGTCGCATGCGCATCGGTGGAGATCGCGAGCTTCACGCCGGCCTGCTTTGCCGCATGGGCGTGGAGGTCGTTCAGGTCCAGCCGTTCCGGCTGGGAGTTGATTTCCAGATAGCAGCCGGTGTCACGCGCCGCGGCAAGCACGCGCCCCATGTCGATCTGGTAAGGTTCCCGCTCACCGATCAGACGGCCGGTCGGATGACCGATGATGGACACGTGAGGATTCTTCATGGCGCGGATCATGCGGTCGGTCTGCGCCTCGCGCGGCAGATCGAAATAGGAATGGATGGCGGCGACCACGACGTCGAGCTTGGCCAAGGCAGCGTCGGGCAGGTCGAGGGTTCCGTCCTTGAGAATGTCCACTTCGATACCCTTGAGAATGGTAAGACCATGCAATCGCGCATTGACCCGATCAATCTCGCGGCTTTGCTTGGCCAGCCGCGCCGGATCAAGACCGTGGGCCATGGCGACACGGCGACTGTGATCGGTGAGCGCCATGTACTGATAGCCCAGAGCTTGCGCCGCCTTGGCCATGGCTTCGATGGGTGCCGTGCCGTCCGTCCAATCGGAATGCACGTGAAGGTCGCCGCGAATGTCGGCTCGCGTCACCAGCGCCGGTAACTCGTTGGCCTGAGCCAGCGCGACCTCGCCACGATCCTCGCGCATTTCCGGAGGTATGTAAGCAAGCCCGAGCTTTTTGTAGATTTCCTCCTCGGTTAAGCCCGCTATACGCCGCCTTCCCGAAAACAGCCCATATTCGTTGAGCTTCCAGCCGCGACGAACCGCGATGGCGCGCAGCGCGATATTGTGAGCCTTGGACCCGGTGAAATAGAGGAGCGCGGCGCCGTAGCTCGCGTCGGCAATGGCGCGGACATCGACTTGCAGGCCCGACCGCAGCACGACGGTGGTGCGCGTCGGGCCATGGGCAAGCACCTCAGCGACGTTTTCGTAGCTAGCGAGCTTGTCACCGATGGCGGCGGCATGAGCCGCAGTCACGACGAGGTCCAGATCGCCGACCGTGTCGCGACGCCGGCGATACGAGCCGGCGACTGTGACGCGTCCGCTGCCGCCGAGAAAACCCACCAATGCTTCCGCTTCGGCTTCCGCGACCGAGAGCTTGAAGCGCTTCTCGGCAACCGGCTTTTCCAGCGCGGCAGCAAGCTTGCGTTCGATCGTCGGACCAAATCCCTTGATCTCATGCAGTCGCCCTGCTTTGACGACGCGGCGAAGATCATCGAAGGTGTTTACCTTCAGCTTGTCGTGAAGCAGTTTGAGGCGTTTTGGTCCCAGCCCCGGCAGCGCGGCCATTTCGCCAAGGTCGCCGGGCAGCTTTTTCTTCAATTCATCCAGCAGCGCGAAATGTCCGGTCGCGACGATCTCGGCAATCTTGCCGGCCAGATCCTTGCCTATGCCGGGTAGTTCCGAGAGATCCTCGCCGGCTGCGAGCAGGCTGGTGATGCTTTGCGGCAGGCCCTCGACGGTGCGGGCCGCGCGGCGATAGGCGCGGACCCGAAACTGGTTTTCTCCTTTGATTTCGAGGAGTTCGGCGGTCTGATCGAACATGGCCGCGACTTCTGCGTTCTGCACCGGCACGATCAGCCTCTCCCTGCTCCTGCAATGTTGCGCGCGGTCTAGCGGCCGAATTGATCCACATCAGAGCGCGTTCGACGCTCAAGCGATGCCATCTTGAGGCTCAAGCACCGACCATAATTGATCTGTCTCAATGAAAAGGCGGGCGAGGGTCGCATAGGGGTGCCTCATGAACGAACCGGCCACCGATATTTCCAGGCATATCTGGGAGACGAAATATCGATACGTCGGGCCGGATTCCTGCGAGCACACAATCACGGATACCTGGCGGCGAATTGCACGCACGCTGGCTGCCGTCGAAACCGAGCACGCATCGACCTGGGAGGAGCGGTTCTTCTCGATCCTCCAAGACTTCAAGTTCCTTCCGGGCGGCAGGATTCATGCCGGGGCCGGCACGCCGCGCCACGTGACGCTGTTCAACTGCTTTGTCATGGGAACGGTCGAGGACTCGATTCCCGGCATCTTCCGCGCTCTCCAGGAGGCGGCGCTCACCATGCAGCAGGGCGGCGGCGTTGGCGTCGATTTTTCGACGCTGCGGCCCCGCGGCACCCCGGCCAAGGGCGCCGGCACTATCGCGTCGGGCGCGGTCTCGTTCATGCAAATATGGGACGCCATGTGCGGCACCATCTTATCGACCGGCGCGCGACGCGGCGCCATGATGGCGACACTGCGCTGCGATCACCCCGACATCGAAGAGTTCGTGACGGCCAAGCAGCGCAGCGGTCAACTGCGCCGGTTCAATCTTTCGGTTCAGATCAGCGACGCGTTCATGGCTGCGGTGCGCAACGACGATGCGTGGCCGCTGGTGTTTCCGGCCGTGACATTTGATGGCGAGGGCGAAACGGTCGTCCGCGCATGGCCCGGCGAAAACGAGGCGACGCCGTGTCGTGTCATCAGACGCGTGCCGGCGCGCCGGTTGTGGGAGCATATATTGCGTGCGACCTACGACTACGCCGAGCCCGGCGTATTGTTCATCGACCGCATCAATCATCTGAATAACCTGTGGTACCGCGAGCGGCTCACCGCCACCAATCCATGCGGGGAGATTCCGCTGCCACCCTACGGCGCCTGCGATTTGGGATCGCTCAACTTGACGCGGTTCGTGCACGCGCCGTTCGCGCCGGAAGCGCGCATCGATCTTGCCGGCATCGAGCAGACGACGCGCATCGCCGTGCGGCTTCTCGACAACGTGATCGACGCTTCGCAATTTCCGCTGCCGCAGCAGGCGGAGAATGCCCATGGCTCAAGGCGCATCGGCCTCGGCATCACCGGATTGGCCGATGCCATGGTTATGCTCGGACTGGCTTACGGCAGCGAAGAGGCCTTGACCACGGCGGGCAACATCATGCGCACCATCTGCCACGCGGCCTATCGCGCCTCCATTGCCCTTGCGGCCGAGAAGCAGGCCTTTCCTTACTTCGATGCGCATCGATATGGCGCGGGCGCCTTTATCCGCACGCTTCCAGACGACATCCAGAGCGGGATTGCCGCTCAGGGCATCCGCAACAGTCACTTGGTCGCCATCGCGCCTACCGGCACGATCAGCCTTCTGGCCGGCAATGTTTCCAGCGGCTTGGAACCAATTTTTGCCGCGTTCAATCGGCGCAACGTATTGACGGAGAAGGGCGCGCCCGAAGAGTTCATGCTGACCGACTATGCGCTTGATCTCTGGCGGCGGTCCGCCGATCGGCGGACCGGCACGCCGCCCAACTTCGTCACCGGCAGCGGCCTGCCGATCGCGGCGCACATCAGGATGCAGGCTGCGCTGCAGCCGTTTGTCGACAATTCGATTTCCAAGACCATCAACGTCCCGCAGGACACCCCGTTCGAACAATTCCAGCAGATTTACGATATGGCCTATGACATGGGACTGAAGGGCTGCACCACGTTCCGGCCGAATCCGGTGACCGGAACAATTCTGACCGCCGCCGCGGAAGGGATCGACGCGCCGCACTGCTGCGTCGCCGAGCGCGAAGCCGATTGAGCGCACCGATCGCCACGCCATTCGGGAAATGGGCGCCCGGAGCCGACACGAGCGAAACGGCGCCTTTTGATCTGGGTCAACACCCAGGGCGCGCACGCTGCCTACAGTGCGCGATCGATTTGGCCCTCGGGGGCCGGCATTTCGGGTAGGCCCGGACCATGGACGTAAGAGAAGCGATTTACACGCGCCGCGCCGTGCGCGAGTTCACGGCCGAACCGGTCGATGAAAAAACGCTTCGCGACCTTATTGACGCGGCGATTCAAGCACCAAGCGCAGTCAATCAGCAGCCCTGGTCTTTCAGCGTGGTCCGCGACAAAGCCGTGCTCGGCAAAATTTCCCGGGAAGCGAAATCGTATATGATGAGAAGCTCGCCCGTGGGGCTCGTTTCCCATCATTTCGAACAGATATTGAACGACGCGAGTTTCGATATCTTCTATCACGCGCCGGTACTCGTGGTGATATCCACCATCACCGATATCCCCTGGGCTGTCGAAGATTGTTCGCTGGCGGCGGAGAACTTCATGCTGGCAGCGCGCGCGGCAGGACTGGGAACGTGCTGGATCGGATTCGCCCAGGGCTGGCTCGGCACGCCCGACGGCAAGGCCGCGATAAAGCTTGCGCCGGCCTACAGGCCTGTTGCGCCCATCATCGTCGGACATCCCAAATCGACGCCGCCGGCCGTCCCGCGGAAGCCGCCGGAAATCCGCTGGATCGATCCCTAGGCGTTCCCCCGCTGGCGGCCTGCGGGCGCCGCGACGGCTGGCATTACCGTGACGATGAAAACGCTGGCGTTATCAAAAGTCTACCAATTGTTGGAGCCGGGACCGGTGGTGCTGCTCACCACTGTTTACCGTGGAAGTCCCAATGTCATGACCATGTCTTGGCACATGATGGTCGAGTTCGAGCCGCCGCAAGTTGCCTGCGTGGTTAGCAATGCCAACTACAGTTTTGCGGCGCTGCGCGCGACGCGTGAATGCGTGATCGCGGTTCCGGCGCGACACTTGGCGGCCGCGGTCGTCAAGGTCGGCAACTCGTCGGGTCGGAACCTCGACAAGTTTGCGGCATTCGGTCTTACCGCGCTGCCGGCGGCGCGGATTGCGGCGCCGCTGGTCGCCGAGTGTTTCGCCAATCTCGAATGCAAGGTAACTGACACGCGTTGCGTGAAGCGATACAATCTTTTCTTTCTCGAAGTGCTCAAGGCGTGGACCGACCCGAGGCAGAGGAATTGCAAGACCATTCACCACCGCGGTTACGGCACCTTCGTCGTTGACGGCGAGACGATAAAGCTGAAATCGAGGATGCGGTAGGCATCGACCAGCCTGTCCCATGCGGCCGCTCCTGCATCCTGTTCTGATCAACGGACGATCCGGCGATCCAGCGCTCTATATCGAGACGCTGTTCGAAAAGCGCGCAATTATGTTTGACCTGGGCGACATATCGAATTTGTCGCCGCGAAAGATTCAGCGCCTGGAACAGATTTTCGTGTCGCACGCGCACATCGACCACTTCATCGGATTTGATCGCCTGCTGCGGTTTCTGGTCGGACGGGAAAAGCAAATCTGGCTCTACGGACCCAGCGGCTTTATCGAGCATGTCTATCACAAGCTTGCCGCGTATCGTTGGAACCTGATTGACCGTTTCAAGGTCGAACTGACCTTCATCGTAACCGAAATCGATCCGGATCTGACGATCCGCAAGGCGCATTTGCGGCTGAAGAACGGGTTTGCAGTCGAGCCGGCGGGCGGCGGCCGGCACGCCGACGGCGTCCTTTACGCCGATCCCGCATTCCGGGTCACAACCGCCGTCTTGCAGCATCGCACAACCTGCCTGGGATTCGCGATCGAGGAGACGGCCCATGTCAATGTCTGGAAGAACCGGCTGAGTGAACTCGGCCTGCCGGTCGGACCGTGGCTGCGCGAACTCAAGCGCGCGGTGATCGACGACAGGCGCGACGATTATCCGATTGACGTCGGCCCGCCGGCGGAACCGTCGAACCGACGATCGGTGCCGCTTAAGGTGCTGCGCTCGGCGGTGACGGTCACACCCGGGCAGAAAATCGGTTATGTCGCGGATGTGGCGGATACGGCCGACAATCGACAGGCGATCGTGCGGCTGGTTCGAAATGCCGACGTGCTCTTCATCGAAGCTGCCTTTGCAGAAGCCGATGCGGCGCTGGCGACCGAGCGCGCCCACCTGACCACGGCTGCCGCCGGCTCCATCGCCCGCGCCGCCGGCGTGCGTCATGTCGAGCCGTTTCACTTTTCGCCGCGGTATAGCGGGCAAGAAGCCAATCTGTTGAGTGAGGTGATGGCCGCTTTTGCCGGTCAAAGACCCGAAGCATCCGGCGCCTGAGCGGAATGTAGCCCGGCGCGCGCAGTGCAGCGGCGGCGTATCGTTCTTGACTTGCATCAATGCCGTCGGATGCCATTCAATGACATTTGATGATTGCGCCGGCGAAACGCAGGAATTTCGAGATGCTCAAAGAGCTGAACGTGGATCAAGTCAGGTTCGTTGCGCTCCTTGCCAAGACAGCGCGAACGCAGCGCGATGCGCTGCTTGGCAATGTGGCGGAAGTCGATCTCGGCGGCGTTGTGCCGGGTCGGGGCCAGCACAACCCCACCGCCGAACTGGGCTTTCAGCCGCTTGCTACCGAAGCAGCGCAGCCTCAAGCTTTGCGCGAAGCGATCGGGTCGCTATCGGTGACCGCCCGCCACGAGCTCTATGCCTTGATGCGCATAGGCCAGGGTCATCTCGCAGCGAAGCAATGGCACCGCGGACTTTCCGAGGCGGCGGCGCTGGGCGAGGACGCCGTGACCGCGGCCATCATCGAAGATGCTGATCTCCATGACCACCTGGCCAAAGCACTTTACGAAGCCAAGCTCTCGTCGTGACTGGGTCATTACCGCCTAACTGACCCGAAATTCGACGCTCAACCCTCGTCGGGCAAGCGGCCCGGGGCGTTAGCTCGAGGCGCACCCTCGCCGCTCAGGGACGGCCTCAGTGCTGCCACCGTCTCAGCGCCATGGCGCCGCGAACCCGGCGCTCGGCCACCGCCAGCGCTGCGGCGCGCGGCAGCGTCTTGGCGCGCCGGCTTTCTTCCAGAACCGCCCGCGTATTGGCGCGGACGCGCTCATCGATATAGGCAAAGGCTTCATGCTGAGTGCCGCCGCGATATTCTATCGCCGCACAGATGACGCCCCCGGCATTGGCGATGAAATCCGGAACCACGAGAATGCCGCGCGCGTACAGCGCCTGCTCGGCTTCCGCCGTGCAGGGAATATTGGCGCCTTGCGGCATCAGGCGGGTGCGCAACCGCGACACGTTGTCGGCGCGCACGACGTCGGGACGCGCCGCCGGTATCCATATGTCGCAATCGACATCGAGGATCGCGTCGGCCGCAAGCTTCTCGCCTTTGTCGTGATCGCGCAACTTTCGCCCCGCCGCCTTCAGGGCGATCAGCCTGCCGATCTCCAGGCCCGCAGGGTCCGCCAAGGTTCCGCTGGTATCGCTCGCGGCAACCAGCACGGCGCCTTTCTCGGCGAGAAAGCGGGCCGCATGTTTGCCGACTGCGCCGAAACCCTGCACCGCAATCCGCGCACCCTGCAGATCAAGTCCGACGAACTCGCGGGCGACATCGACGCACGCCGCCACGCCAAAGCCGGTTGCCCCGATCTCATCGAGCGGGATGCCGCCGACGACGCCGGGCAAGCCGACCGCGCGTCCGGTCTCATCCTTGACCCAGGCCATGCATCGTTCGTCCGTGCCCATGTCCGGGCCCGGAATGTAATCGGCGACGTCGCGGATGGCACCGGCGAAACTGCGGATCAACTGTTCCTTTGCCGAAGCGTCCATGCGCGGGTCGCCGAAGATGACGGACTTGCCGCCGCCATGCGCTAGGCCGGCAGCGGCGTTCTTCCACGTCATCGCCCGCGCCAGCCGAAAGCATTCCTCGACCGAAACGTCCGGCGCCATGCGGACGCCGCCGATCGCCGGGCCGCAGGCGGTGTTATCGACCACGACGATCGCCCGCAGCGCCAAGCTGGGCCGATAAAGGTGGATGATGCGGGCCGGGCCGAACGTATCTGCGAAGCGAAAGATGTCTTCCATGGTCCGTTGGCCTTTCAGGATGCCGCGTTGAGGTCGGCGATGATGCCGCGCAGGAAGCGAGCCGCCATGCCGCCGGTGACGGCGCGATGATCGAATGTCAGCGACAGCGGCAGGGCGCGGCGCAGAGCGATCGATCCATCGGCGGTCGGCGCCGGCGTTGCAGCGATGCGTCCGGCACCCAGGATTGCCACTTGCGGCGGCATGACGATCAGGGCCGCGTGACGGCCGGCGATCGAGCCGAAATTCGACAGCGTGATCGTCGGGTGGCGTAAATCAGCCGGCGTCAGGCTGCGCTCCTTCACGCCGCGTTTGAAGCCATCGATTTTCTGCCGCCATTGCTGCGGGCTGTCGGCCGCGGCGTCCCGCAAGACCGGAACAAAAAGTCCGTCCGGACCGTCGATCGCAAGTCCAAGATCGACGCCGGGATTGTCGCGCAGCGACAACGACGCGGCGTCGAAGCTGCCATTGAGCGACGGCTCGCTCGTGCAGCCGGCAATCAGCGCCCGCACCAGCCGGCAGGTGACATCTTCCGTGGCCGACCATGCCTCAATATCGGCTTCGTCATGAAGAGTTGCATGGGCAACTTCGCGCCAGGCCCGCGCCATGTTGACGGCCATGGTGCGGCGCGCGCCGCGCAGCGGCACGGCGCCCGGGGTCGCGCCCGCAGCCGCGGCTTGAACGTCGGCAACCGATATCGTTCCCTCCGGACCGCTCGGCGTCACCCGGGCAAGATCAACGCCGAGCTCGCGGGCGCGCGCGCGCACGGCGGGCGTCGCCCGGATCGGCGGCGGCGCTGCCGGCGTAGTCCCGGCGGCCGCAGCTTCGCCGCCGAGATCGCCGACGACGGTCCCGCTCTCTGCATGCCGGCCTTCCTCGAATTCGAGCAGCGGGGCGCCCACCTTCACGCGCTCTCCAGCCTTGGCCAGCAGCCGCGCCACGTGACCCGCCTGCGGCGACGGCACTTCCACGACGGCCTTCTCAGTTTCGACCGCGACCAGCGGCTGATCGACCACCACATGATCGCCCTCGGCGACGTGCCAGCTGACGATCTCGGCCTCCTGCAGGCCTTCACCGAGGTCGGGCAGTGCGAACGTGCTCATGCGTAAGCCATGGCGCGGCGCACGGCCGCCAGGATTCGCGGAACATTCGGCATGTAATGAGCCTCGGTCCGCAGATACGGCATCATCGTATCGTAGCCGGTGACGCGCTCGATCGGCGCCAGCAGGCTGGCGATGCCGCGGGCCGCGACGCGCGCGGCGATCTCGGCGCCGTAGCCGCAGGTCATCGGCGCTTCATGCACGATGACGAGCCGGCCGGTGCGCGCTACCGATGCCAAAATCGTCGCGTCATCCAGCGGCTTGAGCGTTGCCGCGTCGATGACCTCGGCCTCGATGCTCTCTGTGGCCAATTGATCGGCCGCTTCGAGCGATTCCTTAATCATCGCCCCCCAAGCCACGATCGTAATATCGCGTCCCGGCCGCAGCGTGAAACACCTGTCCAGCGGCAACGCGGTGCCGTCGTCCGCGACATCTTCGCGGGCCGCGCGGTAAAGCCGGGTCGGCTCCAGGAACACCACCGGATCGGGATCCCGCACGGCCGCCAACAACAGGCCGTAGGCGCGCGCCGGCGACGACGGCATCACCAGCTTGATGCCCGGAATGTGGGCAAACATGGCTTCCGGACTTTCCGAATGGTGCTCGACCGCCTTGATGCCGCCGCCGGCTGGGGCGCGCAACACCATCGGACAGGTCAGCCGGCCGCGCGTTCGGCTGCGCAGGCGCGAGGCGTGGTTGATCATCTGGTCGATGCAGGCATAGGCGAAGCCGGTGAACTGGATTTCGGCGACCGGGCGAAAACCCTGGACGGCAAGCCCGATCGACACGCCGGCGATGGCGGCTTCCGCAACGGGCGTGTCCAGCACCCGCCGCTCGCCGAAAGCCTTGAGCAAGCCGTCGGTGGCGCGAAACACGCCGCCATCGATCCCCACGTCTTCGCCAAGGACGAGGACGCGGGCGTCCTCGTCCATTGCGCGCCGGAGCGCGGCATTGACGGCCTGCACCAGACTAAGCTCGGTCACGATGCACCTTCCGCCGAGAGTCCGGCCAGTTTTTGCTGTTCGGCAAGCTCGCTCGGCTTGGCCGCGTACACGAAGTCGAAATTGGCCGAGAGCGGCTGCGGCGGCGTGGCCAGATAGGCGTCGGCAGCCTGCTCGACGGCGCTGCTGCATTCACGCAGCAAGGCGTCCTCCCTGGCCTTGTCCCACCGCCCCGAATTGGTCAGGAAATGGCGCAGGCGCAGCAGCGGTTCCGCCGCCCAGTGACGGCTGACCTCGGCGTCATCGCGATAACGGCTGGCATCGTCGGCCGTGGTGTGGTCGCACAAACGATAGGTCAGCGCTTCCACCAGAGTCGGCCCGAGGCCTTGGCGCGCCCGCGCCAGCGCCCGCTCGACCACGGCTCGCACGGCGATCACATCGTTGCCGTCGACTTGCTCGCCGGCGATGCCGGCGGCGGCCGCCTTCTGCGCCAGTGTCGCTGCGGCGGACTGCTTGTCCCGCGGCACCGAGATCGCCCAGGCATTGTTGTTGATCACGAACACCGCCGGCACCTTCCAGACGCCGGCCATGTTCAACGCTTCGGCAACGTCACCTTTCGACGTGGCGCCGTCGCCGATGACGCAAACGGCGGCGCGCTTCTCGCCGCGCAGCCGAAACGCCAGCGCCACGCCGACCGCGTGCGGCGGGTGCGAGCCGACCGGCACGCAAACCGGAAAATCCTCGCGCGGGCCGGCGAAATCATTGCCGCGTTCGTCGCCGCCCCAATACAAGAATAATTCCTTCAGGGTGACTCCGCGCCAAATCTGCCCGCCATGCTCGCGAAAGCTCGGAACAAAAACGTCGTCCGGCGCCATGGCGGCGGCGGCGCCCACAGATACCGCCTCCTGACCCAGTGATGACGCGTAGGTACCGAGCCGGCCGGTGCGCTGCAGCGCTACCGCCTTGGTGTCGAAGGTTCGCGTCAGAACCAACGCTCGATACAGCCGCACCAATTCGGCGGCATCGCCTGCAAATTCCGGCATGGCGCCGACGACGGTGCCGGCGCTGTCGAGCACCTGGGTTGACGGAATGCCGCGCTCCCAACCCGGCATGGCGAAACCCGCTTGCACCTTGCTGCTCCGTCAAAACGCCGCAGATGCGCATGGCGCCGTTCGGGCCTGAACGCGCGCGAACCGCACCCCCATCGGTTCCCGCCGCCATGCTGCGTCGGTCGACTAGTTTATAGCGTAAACAGATTCGCACCCATGGACTCTGCACTGCCGACCTCGCCCCCACGGCGGCGGCGTTACTATCCGCGGCGCGCGTCGTTGCACCTTGATCTTGATCAAACGGCGTCCGCGCCTCGCCCGCGCGCGCCAACCGCAAAGCGGCAATTGCAATCGTACGCCGGAGACATGATTGCCTGCCGGAACCACGGCTTGGCGCTACGCCACGACTGGAATGCGGCCAAGCTCACCGGCTGTCGAGATTGGAGACCTGCTTGACCTGTTGCGGCTGCGGCGTCGGCTGCGCCTCGCGCGACAACGGCGCCACGAAGCCGCCGGCACGTACGGTTTCGTCGAGCTTGTCGCGGTCCAGCGCCTCGTCGTGCTTGTACACGTCGTCGCGGAATTGAACGGTGCCGTCGCGCGTCACCCAGCCGGTCAGATAGACCCAGGCGACCGGCATCTTGTGCGGTAGCGTGACGACTCTCAGGACCCCGGTCGCAATCCCGGCGTCGATCGCGGCGCGATTCCAGCCCGGCACATCCGACAGAATCCAGGCGGCGAGGTCGCGCACGTTGTCGACGCGGGTGCAGCCGTGGGAATCGAAGCGGTAATCCTTGGCGAACAGATTACGCGTCGTGGTATCGTGCATGTACACCGCGTACGGGTTCGGCATGTCGATCTTGAGATTGCCGAGCGCGTTGAAGCCGCCCGAATCCTGCCGGATGGTGAAGTTGGGCGAGCGGTCGGACGACCAGTCGATGGTGCTCGGGTCGAGGTCCTCATTGCGGACGCCGATGACGCGCATGTGCATGCGGCTCAAATAGCTCGGATCGCGGCGCATGCGGACCCGGATTTCGTTCTTGGTGATCGAGAGCGGCACCGTCCAGGTCGGATTGAGATTGATGGCGGTGATGTAGGCGGTGAGCGTCGGCGACGGCTTGTCGATCTTGCCGACGATTACGCGATAGCGCCGCTCGACCTTGTCGTTGGCGATCGCTTCGACGAAGGCAGCCGGAATGTTCACTACCACGTAGCGCTCGGCGAAGATGAAATCCGTGCCGATGAGGCGTTCGATCGAAGCCTCGAGTTGTTTGATGCGGGCGGCGACCGGGACATTGAGCGCGCGGAGGGTCGCCGGGTTGATCGCGCCGGTGGCGTCAAGGCCGTGGCGCAACTGAAAGCGCTTGACCGCCTCGGCTACCGCCGCGTCGTAATCGTCACCCCGTTCGTGCTCGGCGGCCAGGTCCTCGGAAATCACCAAGCGCCGCCGCAGCAAGGCAACGTCGGGACCGATCGCGCCGAGGGCAAGCTGGGTGCCCGTCGGCAGCATCGGCCAACCGCCGCGCACCTGGATGGCCGCATAGGAGAGCAGCGCTTCCTTGATGCGCTGGTAGGTGCCCTCGTCGAAGACCGGATCGGACGAAAGCGCCAAGGCCGCAGCCGAGCGGGCCTCGGGGGTCGACGCCGGCTTGGCCGGGCTGTGGAGCTTTGCCGGCCGCTGGGGCTTCGTAGCGGCCGGCGGCTTGGCCGGAACGAATTGCGGATGGGGCACAGTCGGCCGAGGATCCAATAGGGTCGGCTGACCGACGACCTGCGCCAGTGCCGGGCCTGCCGCCAGGGCAAGGACTACGCCAACAATCGAGCCGGTGCGCACGAATCGTCTCTCACCTTTAGCCGGATATGCTATCCCGCTACCATGTATTCGACCAGACGCCTCCGGCCGGCGCTGTGATCCCCAACACGCTCGGACCGCTCGCCTCGCCCAGGAAGTCGCAAACCAGCCCGCGCCCCATGTATCTCGGTATCGATATCGGCGGCACGTTCACCGACCTTGTCCTGATGGACGAGGATGGCAACATCTCGACGGCTAAGGCCCCGACCACGCCAGGCGAACTGGAAAAGGGCGTGTTCGATGCGGTCGCCGTCGCCGCCGCGGCCCAGGGACTGACGCCGGAAGCGCTGCTGGGCCGCGTCACCGCCTTCGGCCACGGCACCACGCAGGCGACCAATGCGCTGATCGAGCGCACCGGCGCGGTCACCGGACTCATCGCCACACGCGGCTTCGGCGACACGCTCGCCCTGCAACGCCTGATGGGCTTCACGGCCGGCATCCCGGTTGAGCATCTCGGCCGGTACAGCCGTCGGCGCTACCCCGAGCCGATCGTGCCGCGGGCGCTGGTGCGCGAGGTGCGCGAACGCATCGATCAGGCCGGCCGCGTGCTCGTTCCGCTCGACGAGGACAGCGCGCGCGCCGCAGTGCACGAGCTGATCGAAGCCGGCGCGCACACCTTCGCCGTGGCCCTGCTCTGGTCGTTCCGCAATCCGGCGCACGAACAGCGCATCGGCGCGATCATTCGCGAGCTGCGCCCTGACGCCTATGTCAGCCTGTCGTGCGAGGTGTCGCCGATCATCGGCGAATACGAGCGCACCGCCACCACCGTGCTCAATTCCTATCTCGCCCCCAAGGTCGCCAACTATCTGGACCGCATCGAAAGCCTGCTCCGCGAGCGCGGCTTTCGCGGCAAGTTCAACGTGCTCAACTCGGCGGGCGGGGTCGTGCCGGCGAGCGAGGCGGCGCGCAAGCCGGTGCTGCTGGTGGCGAGCGGGCCCGCCGGCGGCGTCATGGGCTCGCTGCAACTGGCGCAGGAGATCGGCCATAACAACGTCATCACCACCGACATGGGCGGCACGAGCTTCGACGTCGCCCTGGTGGTGGACGGCAAGCCGCTCGTCTCCGGCACCCACGAGGTCGGCGGTTTCCACCTCAACACGCCGGTCATCGACATTCGCGCCATCGGCGCCGGCGGCGGCTCAATCGCCCGTGTCGAGGCCGGCCTTCTTCGCGTCGGGCCGGGCTCCGCCGGCGCCGTGCCCGGTCCGGTCTGCTACGGCCGCGGCGGCCGTCTCGTCACCGTCACCGACGCCGACCTGGTGCTCGGCATTCTTGCCCCGGACAATTTCCTCGGCGGCCGCATGAAGCTCGACCTCGACGCCGCGACCGCCGCGATCCGCGAGCAGATCGCCTCTCCGCTCGGTCTGAGCGTGGAGGCCGCCGCCGCCGGCATCCGCCGCGTCGTCGACGGCCACATGGCCGACACGCTGCGCGAGGTCACCATCGGCCGCGGCCACGATCCGCGCGACTTCGTGCTCTTGGCCTATGGCGGCGCCGGGCCCGCCCATTGCATCGGTTACGGCGCCGAGCTAGGCGTGCCGCGCATCCTCATTCCGGCGACCAGCATGGCGCATTCGGCTTACGGCGCGCTCGCTTCCGACATCCAGCAATCCGCCGAGCGCTCGCTGGTGCTGCGCGGCGGCGGCGGCGCCCGCGATCCCTGGGACGGCCTCGACTGCGACGCCATCAACGCCGTGTTCGCGGAATTGGACGAGCGCTGTCTTGCCGCCATGGAGCAATCGGGTTTCGCTCGCCGGCAGGCGGAGCTCGCGCGCTCGATCGACATGCGCTACCGTCGGCAGACCCACGACCTGATGGTGCCGGTACCGGACGGCCCGGTCACGCCGGCGACCGCACGCGCACTCGTCGAGTCGTTCGAGCGCTCCTACGAGGCGGTCTACGGCAAGGGCGCCGGCTTCCGCTTCGCCGGCATCGAGCTGACGACGTTCCGCGTGGTCGCGGTCGGACGCACCCGCAAGCCGTCGATCCGCAAGCCGAGCGCCGGCATTGCGCCGAACGCCGCAACGCGCCGCATCTTCGAGCCGACGACGCTGAAATGGACCGATGCCGACGTCTTGCAATGGCCGGAAATGCCGGCCGGCTTCAGCGTTGCCGGTCCCGCCGTCATCGAGCATCCGGAAACCACGGTCTATATCGGGCCCGGCCAAACCGCACGCCTCGACGATGCCGGCAACCTTGCCATCGATCTCAGCTAGAGCCGCCGCGATGAACGCACCGCCCCCCGAACAGTCCGGCAGCAATGCCGCCATCGACCCGATTACCTTCGAGGTGATCCGCCACAAGCTCGAGGCGATCACCGAAGAGCAGGCGATCACGCTGAAGAACGTGTCCGGCTCGCCGGTGGTGACGGAAGCGACCGACTTCAACGTCGGCATCTATCTCGCCGACGGCGCCATCGTGAACATGGGGCCGCAGGTGATCTTTCACGCCGGCACCATGTCGACGGTGATCTATTCGATCATCGAGCATTTCAGCGACAATCCGGGGATCAATGAGGGCGACATGTTCATCCTCAACGATCCCTACCGCGGCGCCATCCATCAGCCCGACGTGTCGATCGTGATGCCGATCTTCCACCACGGCCGGCGCATCGCCTGGACCGGATCCTGCGCCCACGAGCTCGATACCGGCGGCATGACCTTCGGCAGCTGGTCGTTCGCCGCCACCGACGTGCAGCAGGAAGCGATGTTGCTCCCGGGGGTGAAGATCGTCGAAAAGGGCGTGCTGCGCGAAGACATCTGGCAGATGATCATGGGCATGACGCGCCTGCCCCATGTCGTCGGGCTCGACTTCAAGGCGATGATTGCGGCCAACAATGTGGCCAATCGCCGCTTCCATCAGCTGATGGATCGCTACGGCGCCGAGACCGTCGATCAGGTGATGCGCACCGAGATCGATACCTCGGAAGCGCGGCTGCGCGAGCGACTGAAACTCATTCCCGACGGCACCTACCGGGCGCGCGATTTCCTCGATCACGACGGCCACGCCAACCGGCTCTATCAGATCGAAGTCGCCGCGATCAAACGCGGCGATATGCTGACGCTCGACATGACGGGCTCGTCGCCGCAGGCGCCGGGCTTCATCAACTGCACGCGCTCGGGGCTGCGCGGCGCCCTGTTCACCGGGCTCCTGCCGATCCTCGCCTCCGATATCCGCTGGAACGAAGGCGTGCTCAAGCCGGTGACCATCACGGTGCCGGAAGCCAATATCTGCAACGCGCGCTGGCCGACGCCGGTGTCCGGCGCCACCGTTTCCACCGCCTGGGTCGTGCAGAACGTCGCGGTTGCCGCGATCTCGCGCATGGTCGCAGCGGTGCCGTCGCTGGTGCAGGAAGGCCAGGCCGTGACCAAAGGGCAGTTCTCGGTGCTGACCATGGCCGGGCCCGACCGCGACGGCGGCCCGTTCGGCATGCTGCTGATGGACGCCATGGCCGGCGGCGGCGGCGCCTATATCGATCATGATGGGCTCGACGGCTCGGGCGACCACTCGATCCCGCGGCCGCGCATCGGCAATGTCGAATCGAACGAGGCGGCGGGGCCGTTTCTCTATCTGTTCCGCTCGTTCATTCCCGATACCGAAGGCGCCGGCACCATGCGCGGCGGCGTGACCATGGGGCTTGCGGTGACGCCGCATGACGCCGACGAGCTGCATACGATGGTGGTCGGGCACGGCGTCCAGGTGCCGAATTCGGTCGGCCAGTTCGGCGGCATGCCGGGCGCCTGCGCCTATCACCTGTTGCGCAAGTCGAATGCCGGCATTGCCGACCTGATCGACGCCAACAGCCACATGCACGATCTGCTTGAGGCCGGCGGCGGCGTGCAGCGCTTCGATTCGAAACCCGGCCACTTCCCGCTGCGTCGCGGCGACATTCTCGCCTATTCGTTCCAGGGCGGCGGCGGCTACGGCGATCCGATCCGGCGCGATCCGGCGCGCGTGGCACGCGACGTCGACAACGGTCTCGTCACGTCGCGGCGGGCGGCGGCGCTCTACGGCGTGGTGCTGCGCGATGACGGCACAGTGGACACGGCAGCAAGCCGCGCGCGGCGGCGGGCGATCCGCACCGAACGGCTTGGCGGCCAATCACCTAACCACGAGCCGCCGGACGGCGACGGCATGGCCGCCGTGTGCCCGCATATCGACGCGGGCAGACGCTTTCGTTGCCTGTGCGGCGCCGATCTCGGCCCGGCGAGCGCGGATTGGAAGCCGCGGGCGCAACGCCGCACGCGGCCGCCGCAAGCCTACGGGCCGCATCTGATGCTGCACGCGGAACTGGAATTGCGCGAGTTTGTCTGCGGGGAATGCGGCACGCTGCTGGAAGTGGAAGTGGCGCGGAAAGGGCAGGAATCGCTGGCGACTGTGACGATAATATCCTAATCATACAAAGCCAGTTTGCGGTCGCTCGCGCTCACGAGCTCCGGATGAGGAGCCCCCTCGCCCGTCAAGCCCATCGCTTTACAGACGTTTCCGACGCGTCGGACGCCTTCAGTTATCTCGTTCACGGTGCACGAGCCAAATCCAAACATCAGCCCGGCTTTGGCATCCGCCTGATAGAACGGCGCTAGTGCATAAAGTCCAACCCCCGTCGCCGCGGCCCGCGAAATTAGTTCGTCGACAGGAAATGCTGGCGGCAAGAACCCCGCAAGATGCAAACCGGCAACGGACCGAATCGGCCGGAAGAGCGGCATCCAATGGGCCAGTGCGCGCAGCAGAGCCGTCTGCCGTTCGAAATAAGTCTGCTGCATGCGCCGGATGTAGCGGCCGAAGTGACCCTCGGCGATAAATGCTGCAAGCACTTGTTGTTCACCGATTTCGGTGTGACGGTCGGTGAGCCATTTTACCGAAAGGATCGGCGAATAAAGCGATTGCGGCGGCACCACAAAACCCAAGCGCAGACTGGGAAACAGAACTTTGGAAAACGTGCCCAGATAAATCACGGAGCCCGTCGTATCGAGTCCCTGCAGCGCATCAAGCGGTCGGCCGCCGTAGCGGAATTCGCTGTCGTAATCATCTTCGATGATCAATGCGCGCGCACGCACTGCCCAATCCAGCAGGGCCCGACGGCGCCGGAGCGACAGCGGCAAACCGAGAGGGAATTGATGGGACGGCGTCACATACAGCGCCTTGGCGCTTTTCGGCAGGCGATCGGTGCAAATACCTTCGTCGTCGACGGGCACCGAAACGATCTGCGCGCCTAGCGCGCGAAACGTAGCGATCGCGCCGGGATAACCCGGATCTTCCATGGCAACGACATCGTTCGGCTCGATCAGGATACGCCCGACAATATCCAGGGCCTGTTGCGCGCCGCTGACGATGATCACGTCGTCCGCCGTGCAGTGCAGTGCGCGCGTATGACTGAAGTGACGAGCGATCGCCGAACGCAACGCCGCGGTGCCGGCGGCGTCTCCATAGTATGCGGTCGAGGCGGACAGACGCCGCGACTGCCGTGAGGAAATGCGGCGCCACGTCGCCATCGGAAACAAGCTCAATTCGGGAACGCCAGGACGGAAATCAAATGGCAGATCGCGGCGTGGCACGATTGCCTGCGGCGGAGTGAGGCGGCGGCCAAACGCGCTCAGGCGCGGAGACCCGTTTGCTGTTTGTTTGCGCAGCCGCTTGTCGTCGGTCGGAAAATGTTGGGCGACATAGGTGCCCGATCCGACGCTGGAACTCAGGTATCCTTCGCTCAGGAGTCGTCCGTAGGCAGCCAGCACCGTATTGCGTGAGACGTTCAATTGCCGGGCGAGTTCACGGGTCGCCGGAAGGCGCTCATCGACCCCGAGCCGACCGTCCAGGATGGCGCGGCGAATACCGTGATAAACCTGATCCGACAGAAGCTTACGGCCTTCGACGAGCAGGCTGAGCTCCATGATGCCCCCCGATCTCGCGGTGCGAATTGGCCCTTTCGTTTCGCGAAAAAGCGGTTCTAGGAAAGAGCCGCATGCCGTACTAGCATCGCCATCGGCAGAACGCAAAAACGTACGCGGCCGCGCAAATCAGGGAGAGACAGATGGCGCTCGAGAACGCCGAGAAGATTCTTGAAGGCAAGCGGGTCAAAGTTCGCAAGCTCAACGAAAAGTTCGACTACACGCAGCTCTTGGCGGACGACGAGTGGTATCCAAAGGCAGTCCGGCGCTCGATCCGCCCAGCGCGCTGGAACTGGAAGGACTGTTACGCGCGGCTTCAGGAGATCGCGAGCGACCCTATCCCGGGCGCCGACCGGCGCTTCATCATCCTCGTCCACGACGACACCGAGGAAGCGACGGCCACGGCGCCCGGTGCACTGATCGGGATGACCATTCTCAATCCCGGCGAAGGCCTCAAGGCCCACCGTCACAACTCGTTTGCGATCTATCACGTGCTGCAAGGCACAGGCTTCGACGTTCTCCAAAACGAAGACGAGCCCGATCCCACCAAGATCGAATGGTCGAAAGGCGACACCTGGCTGTGTCCGCCCTGGACCTATCATCAGCACGTCAACGACGGCGATGATCAGGCCATCATTCTGACCGTTCAGGATTTCCCGCTGCTGGCGGCGCAGCGCAACCTTCTCTTTGAAGAGCCCCGCGGAATTCAGAACATAAAGGCGGTGACGAAAAAATTCGTTCCGCATCACGATACCGCCGGCAGCTTCAAACTCGACGTCTAGTCGGCGCCCAGCCGCGTCCAGGGAGAGGCTCATGCGTCTCACCGAAGAAATGAAGCGGATGGTTGACCATCTGCGGCTCTGCTACGTCGCGACGGTAACGCCCGACGGCAAGCCAAACCTTTCGCCAAAAGGATCGCTGAAGGTTTGGGACGATGAAAATGTCGTGTTCGCCGACATTGCTTCGCCGATCACCATCCGCAATCTCCGGCACAATCCATTCATCGAGATCAACATGGTTGATCCGTTCCTGCGGCGCGGCTTTCGCTTCAAGGGCCGCGCCGAGATCTATGAGAACGGGCCCGAATTCGATTATGTCAGCGAGGATCTATGGACCAGGGAGGGCCGCCAGTACCCGGTAAACGCGGTGGTCAAAGTGAAAATCGAGGAAGCCTTCCCGGTGCTTTCGCCGGCATACACCTTCAACAACAACGTACAGGAAGAGCAGGTGCGAGCCGTTTGGTTGAAACGCTACGGCGTCGCCGAACGGGAAGTCGAAACCGTCACTTAGCATCGGGGGATACATGCCGCACCATCGGAGCATGAGCACATTTGCGCCGGCTGCTTTGGCGCTTGCTGCCGCCGCACTTCTCGGCTGCCTGGAAGCGCGCGCTGCGGAACGTCAGGTCCACATCGCCCTTTCGTTTCCCAACGGCGTGGTGTGGCCCTATTTTTCGGTCGCCACGGAAATGGGCTTCGCGCGCGAAGAGGGCATCAGCTTCAAGCTCACGTCCACGGACGGGTCGGCCGCGTCCTACAAAGCCCTCGCCACCGGCCAAGTCGATTTCGCCATGACCCAGCCGGCACAGATCCTCAACGGCTTGGCGCTCGGCGAAAAGATCGTCTCGGTTTATACCGCATATCAGGGACACGTCTATCAGTTCGCGACATTGGCGAGTTCGCCGTATCACAAGATCGCCGACCTCAAAGGCCAGAAGATCGGCATTTCCTCGGTTGCCGGCGGCCAGTTCGCCTATTTGCGGGCCGCGCTCAAGGATGCAGGCCTCGATCCGCAAAAGGACGTGCAGATCGCCGAAGTGGGCCGGGGCGGCGCCGCGGCAGTCGCCCTCAAGGAACAACGCATCGCCGCCTACTCGGCATCGTTCGTGGATATGATGACCATAGAGCGAGCGGGAGAAAAGCTGCGACTGTTTCTGGAGGGACCGACCGCGACCTTCTTTAGCGATTCGCTCGCGGTAAAGAGCGCCGTTGCTCAACAAGATCCGAAGCTCATCGTGGCCGTCGGCCGTTCGATCGCGAAGGGCACCGTATTCTGCTTCACCAACACCGAAGCTTGCTGGAACATCGTAGCCAAGTACGTTCCGGACACGACGCGGAAGCCGGAATTCACCAAACCGCTGCTTGAGGCTGTTCTGCAGCTGCATCGTCTGCCGCCGCCGGCCAATGGCAAATGGGGCTTTCAAAGTCCCAACGCCTGGCAGGCTGTGGAGGATTTCCTCATTGACGGCGGTCAGCTCAAGCAGAAGGTGTCGGTCAAGGACGCCTTCACGAACGCGTTCATCCCAGAAATCAATGACTTCGACGCCGCGAAGGTAAAACAACTGGCGCTGCAGGCAAAGTAATTGCCCGGCTTACCGATGAGCCTCGTGGAGCCGATCAGACCCGCGCCGCCCGCTGAGCCGTCAGTTGCGTCGCCCCGCACTCGGCCGGCGATTCAGATTTCCGGGCTTCACAAGCAATATTTGCTTGGCAAGGAGCCGCTGATCGCCTTGCAGAACGTCTCGGTCGCCATCAACGAGGGGGAGTTCTTCACGCTGGTCGGCGCGAGCGGTTGCGGCAAGAGCACGCTGCTCAACGTTATCGCCGGGCTGGAACCCAAGACCGCCGGCAGCGTCTTGTTGGGCGGCAAGGAGGTCATTGGGCCCAGCCGAAACATCGGGATGATGTTTCAAACACCGGTGCTGCTGCCGTGGCGTACTAACCTCGACAACGTTCTACTTCCCGCCGAAGTTTTCGGACTGGGCAAGCGTCATTGCCGCGACGAGGCCTTGTCGCTGCTTGAATTGGTCGGGCTCGGCGCCTTTGCCCACCGCTACCCGTTCGAACTGTCCGGCGGCATGCAGCAGCGTGTTGCCATCTGCCGCATGCTGCTCTGCGATCCGGCGGTGCTGCTGATGGACGAACCGTTTTCGGCGCTCGACGAGATGACGCGCGAGTTCCTCAACATGGAACTCCTGCGCATCTGGCAGGAGCGGCGCAAGACGGTCGTATTCGTCACGCACAACATCGGGGAAGCAGTGCTGCTGTCGGATCGGATTGGAGTGATGGCGCCGCAACCTGGCCGCCTGCGTGAGATCGTGACGATTGATCTGCCGCGCCCGCGCGACAAGCAGACCCTGGTCGACCCGCATTATTTCCGAGTCATCGCTCACGTCCGGAGGATCCTCGGATGAGAAAGACGAGGTCCTTGCGGGAGCGGCTATCGGATCAGTCGGTCGCCATCGCCCTGATACTGGCATTCGTTTGCCTATGGGAGGCGGTGTGCCGGCTGGGTCTTGTTTCGGCTCTGGTACTGCCCGCCCCTTCGGCGGTCGCACGCGAATTCTATTATGCCTGCCGCGAGATCGCCACCGGCGGCCCGCTGCGGACGGATCTCCTTGTGACATTTTACGAGACGCTGGCGGGCTTCCTTTTGGCGTTCGTAATCGCCTTTGTATGTGGAACCTTGATTGCCGAAGTGCCCGTTCTCCGCCGCGTGATGATGCCGTATCTCGTCGCGGTCAATGCCGCGCCCAAGATCGCGTTCGCGCCGCTGCTGGTGGTCTGGTTCGGCTTCGGTGCCGGGTCGAAAGTGGTGATGGCGGCGCTGATAGCGTTCTTCCCGATTCTCGTGAACACCGTCGCCGGGCTCGCCGGCACCGACCCGGCAAAATTGCGGCTGATGCGGTCGCTCGCGGCGTCGCCGTGGATGACGTTCATCAAAGTCAGGCTGCCGGATTCGCTGCCCCTCATATTCGCCGGGCTCAAGACGGCGATCGTGTTTGCCGTGGTCGGCGCAGTCGTAGGCGAGTTCGTCGGCGCCGATGCAGGATTGGGCCACGTCATCAAACAGACCGACTATCAGCTCGATGTTGCCCTCACTTTCGCGATCATCGTGCTGCTGTCGCTCGTCGGCATTCTGCTGTTTTACGCAATCGAATGGCTCGAGCGCCGGGCGCTGTTCTGGGCTCCCGGCCGTTGAGCCGAGACAAGGAGGATGTAATGGCAGTCAGCTCCGAAGCGGCGAATGCGGCGTCCGTCATCGTCGACCACCACATCTCCGAGAACAACGGCGATCGGAGTGCCTTTCGCTTTCGCGAGAAGCGCTACTCCTATCACGACCTCGCCGCCTTAATGAACCGGGCCGGCAATATGATGCACCGACTCGGCGTCGATGCGGGCGATACAGTCCTGATAGCTGCGGCGCCCTCACCTTCGCTGCTCGCCAGTGTTTTCGGGGCGATGAAAATCGGCGCCGTGCCGGTGCTGCTGCCAACCGATGCGGGACCGGCAGCGATTGCGTCGGTTGGCGACCACTCGAAGCCGAAATTGTTGATCGCCGACGCCGCGCGCCTTGGTGCGTTGGGCGCTACGGGGAAGATCACGGTACTGGTTGTGGGCGAAGCCGCGGACGCACAGAAGTCCTTCCTTGAAGAAATGCGCCGGAGCGCTTCGTCCTTGACAAGAACTGCTGTTGCCAATGGGACGCCAGCTTTGGCGCTGCTGCGAAACGGAGAGTTATTGTCGGTCCCGCACCAGCAGCTCGCCGGCACGCGCTCCGGCACACAACTGGTGCTTCAGTTCGACGGTTGGAACCTCGGGGCAGCGCTTGGACGCTTTGCGCGCGGCGAGGAGGAGGTCATCAACTGAACGAGCGACTTTGAGACGTCAGCCTCCGCCTCAGCCCTGCGGCTGCGGCTCCAGCGGGCCGGGCTCCGGCCGCGGCCGGTTGCGGCCAGCGCCGGCGGTCGGCACCGTGGTGCTGCGCGGCGTGGTCGGCTCGATCACCGACTCGCGGGTCGGCCGCTTGCCCACGAGCAGGTCCTTGATTTCGTCGCCCGACAACGTCTCGAATTCGAGCAGCCCCTTGGCCAGCGTTTCCAGATCGGCGCGCTTGTCGGTGAGGATCTGCTTGGCCTCGTTGTAACCGGCCTCGACCAGCCGCCTGATCTCGGCGTCGATCTTCTGCACGGTCGCTTCGGAAATGTTCTGCTGGCGCGCCACCGAATAGCCGAGGAACACTTCCTCCTGGTTCTCGCCATAGGCGACGGCGCCGAGCGCATCCGACAGACCCCACCGCGTCACCATCATGCGCGCAAGCTTGGTCGCCTGCTCGATGTCGGACGCCGCTCCCGACGTCACCTTCTCGTGGCCGAACACCAGCTCCTCGGCGACGCGGCCGCCCATCATGATGGCAAGCCGCGCCGTCATCTGCTCGAGCGACATCGACAGCTTGTCGCGCTCGGGCAGCTGCATCACCATGCCGAGCGCGCGGCCGCGGGGAATGATGGTCGCCTTGTGCACCGGATCGGTCGCCTTGACGTTGAGCGCGACGATGGCGTGGCCGCCCTCGTGATAGGCGGTGAGGAGCTTTTCCTCCTCGGTCATGACGAGCGACTTGCGCTCGGCGCCCATCATCACCTTGTCCTTGGCGTCCTCGAACTCGACCTGCGTCACCATGCGCTTGTTGCGCCGCGCCGCCATCAGCGCCGCCTCGTTGACGAGGTTCATCAGGTCGGCGCCGGAGAAGCCGGGCGTGCCGCGGGCGATGGTTTTCAGGTTCACATCCGGAGCAAGCGGGACCTTGCGCACGTGCACCTTCAGGATCTGCTCGCGGCCGACCACGTCGGGATTGGGCACCACCACTTGGCGGTCGAAGCGCCCCGGACGCAGCAGCGCCGGATCGAGCACGTCGGGACGGTTGGTGGCGGCAATCAGGATGATGCCTTCGTTGGCCTCGAAGCCGTCCATCTCGACGAGCAGCTGGTTCAGCGTCTGCTCGCGCTCGTCGTTGCCGCCACCGAGGCCGGCGCCGCGATGGCGGCCGACGGCGTCGATCTCGTCGATGAAGATGATGCAGGGGGCGTTCTTCTTGGCCTGCTCGAACATGTCGCGCACGCGGCTGGCGCCGACGCCGACGAACATCTCGACGAAGTCGGAGCCGGAAATGGTGAAGAACGGCACGTTGGCCTCGCCGGCGATGGCGCGGGCGAGCAGCGTCTTGCCGGTGCCGGGCGGGCCGACCAGCAGAAGGCCGCGCGGAATGCGCCCGCCGAGCCGCTGGAACTTGCCCGGGTCGCGCAGGAATTCGACGATCTCCTGCAGGTCGAGCTTGGCCTCGTCGACGCCGGCCACGTCCTCGAAAGTGACGCGGCCGTGCGCCTCGGTCAGAAGTTTGGCGCGCGATTTGCCGAAGCCGAGCGCCTTGCCGCCGGCGCCCTGCATCTGGCGCGACAGGAAAATCCACACGCCGATCAGCGCCACGAACGGCAGCCACGAGATCAATAGCGACACGAACCACGGCACGTTCTCGGTCTGCGGCCGCGCCGTAATCGAGACGCCCTTGTTGTAGAGCCGCTGCACCAGCGACGGGTCGCTCGGCGCATAAGTCTGGAAGGTGCGGCCATCGGTGAAGGTGCCATGGATCTCCGGGCCCTGGATCAAGACGTCGCGCACGCGGCCCTGATCGACCTCATTGAGCAGCTGGGAGAACGAAACGTCTTGCGAGCTGGTGTGCTGGCCCGGATTCTGGAACAGCGTGAACAGGGCAAGCAGCAGCAGGACGATGATCACCCAAAGGGCGAAATTCCGAAGATTGGCGTTCATCGCATGTCCTTGGCCGGCCATCTACCGGCGCCCGACGGCCCCATCATGTCCACGAAACGTGGCGGCTTCACGTCTACTTAACCATAGCAATGTAGGAGCCGACTCGGCGGCTGCCAAGGGAACCCCCGCAACGCACAGTTCTGGCAAATATACGCCCTATTTTGTAAAGCGGCTGTTGCCAGTTCTGCGTATGGTTGACGATCGGCGCGCCGGCGCACGCTCGACGGTCAGGCGGTCGCGCGAGAGCGTGACCAGCGCGCCGGCCAGCGTCCGGCGAAGCGGCGCGGGCGCGACGCGCAACACCTCATAGAGCGCCTCGAGCTTGCCGAGCTCGACCGGCCCTTCGTCGCCGACATGTGCAATGACGCGTCCAAGCAGACGCAGCGCCACCTCGGCGGGCAGATCGCCGAACCGCGCGGTGGCAAAAACGATCGGGCCGCGGTCCGGCCACGGGCCGGGCGCCAAAGCGGCGCGCGCGGCCGACACCGCGAATTCGATGGTGGCTTCCGCGCGGCGCACGCGCGCCGCCAGGCGAGCAAAGGCTTTGGCGTCGAGCCCTTCGCGCGTCAGATGCGGCATCAGGCGGCGCAGCCGCGACCGGGCAAAGCGCGGGTCGCGGTTGCTCGGATCTTCGCTGTAGTCGATGCCAGCGGCTTTGAGGGTTGCCACCAGCCTTGCCTTAGGCAGCCGAAGCAGCGGGCGAACGACAAAGATCGTAGCCGCGCCGTCGCCCGGAACCGGCGACGCGTGCGCCATGGCTGCAAGCCCGGTCAGGCCGCTGCCGCGGGCAAGGCGAAACAGCACGGTCTCGGCCTGATCGTCGAGCGTGTGTCCGGTCAGGATATGCTCGAAACCGGCGTCGGCGGCGGCTTTCGCGAGCAGCCGATAGCGCGCTTGGCGCGCTGCATCCTGAAGGCCAGTTTTCGGCTTGTCGCCGCTCCAGCGCATGGTGCGATGGGCGACGCCGAGCGCGCGCGCCAGGCGCTTGACTGCCGCCGCTTCGCCGGCCGATTCCGGCCGCAGGCCGTGGTCGACGGTGACCGCCCTCAGTTCCGGCGCGCGCCGACGCCGCTGCTTCAGCGCCCTCGCCCAGCGCGCAGCAAGCAGCAGCAGCGCCGTAGAATCGGAGCCCCCGGAGACCGCGAGCACCAGGCCACGCAGATCTTCAAGCCCACCGAACAGCGCGTCCGCTTCGTCGTCGCGAACCGCGTCCTCAACAATGGCCACGCTTTTGTTCCCGCTCAACGCTCTGTTTTATGTTGGGAGCGACATGCGGATATTTGCGCAAAACTTCTCCCAACGACGCGCAGGCCGCTTCCTTCTCGCCCATGAGCGCAAGCGACTGGCCGAGCCGCAGCAGCGCCTCCGGCGCCCGCGGAGTGTTGTCGTATTTGGTCGACACGGCAAGGAACGATTCGGCGGCGTCGCGGTATTGCTGCTGCTGGAACAGGCTCTCGCCCAGCCAGTAGAGGGCTTCCGGCGCCAGGCGGTCGCTCGGGAATTGACGGAGAAAGACGCGGAAGGCGTTTGCGGCGAGGCCATAGTCCCGGTGCAGCACGTAGCCGTAGGCGAGGTCGTAGGCGTCCCTCGGAGTGTTGCCCGGCGGCAGCGTCGCCTGCATGGCGCCCGTCGCACTCGTGTTGGCGGGTGGCGGGGCCGGCAATTCGCCGCCTGGAACCGCGCCGCCTCGCGGCGACGAGATCGTTGAAAGGTCGAGCGGAGCGCCGAGCGGCCGGGGCCCGGGAGCCGGCGCGTCCGAGACCGGCGGCGGCGGCTCGGTCGCAGCCGTGCTGCTGCCCAACGGGTGCGGCGCACCCGGCGCATTCGGATGCAATGTCGGGTCGAAGGCGTCGCCGCGGCGGCTAGTTGCAGGCCCCGGCGCCGGCTCGATCGGCGCCGGTTGCGCCGGCGCTGCCGCCACTCCAGGCGCAGGCACGGAGCGAGGAGGCGGATAGGACGCCGCCGGCCGCGGCGGCACGGCGGCCGTTGCCGGCGCGCCGCTCTGCAGCTCCGCCTGCAGCCGCTGCAATTGCAGCTCGAGCTGCTGATTGCGGTACTGCAGCTGTTCGATGCTGCCGGTGAGATTGCGGATCGTGGCCTCAAGCCGATCGATCCGCGTCAACAGCTCGGAAGGGGAGTCCTGTGCTTGGGCGGTTGCGGCAAGCGTGCACGCGACAATGACTACGAACGGGGAAACGGAGCGATTCATCGCCGGCACTATGTGGGTAGGTAATGCGCGCCTAACATAACGCATCCTACGTCCAAATTGTGACTGTCCGCCACAATCGTCGCCGCATCGGCGGTGTCGCCGCGCAGGCCCGCGCTCGCGGGGCAAGCCGTGGAGCAGTAACGCCGGCGTCAGAGGCCGGTGCCTCCTTTACGAACTCTGATTGAGCACGGTCACCGCGCGGCGGTTCTGCGACCAGCAGGAAATATCGTTGCACACCGCGACCGGCCGCTCCTTGCCGTAGGAGATGGTACGCATGCGCTGGGCCGCGACGCCGCGCGAGATCAGGTATTCGCGGACGGTCTGGGCGCGGCGGGCGCCGAGCGCGATGTTGTATTCGCGCGTGCCGCGTTCGTCGGCGTGGCCTTCGATGATGAAGCTATAGCGCCCGTATTGATTGAGCCACTGCGCCTGCTTGTCGAGCGTCGCCTGCGCCTGTTGGGAAAGCTCCGATGAATCGGTGTCGAAGAACACGCGATCGCCGACGTTGACAATGAAGTCCTGCTGGCTGCCGGGTGCAGCCGCGTTCGCCATGGCGGCCGATTGGGGCTCCTGCTTGGCGCAACCCGCAATCGCAATCGCACCCACGACCAGGGCTGCGAATTTGGCGCCGCGCACGATGCTCACCACGTTCATTCCGGTGCCTCCATTGTTCCGCCGACCGGACATGGCTGGTCCCTGGTGCGATCTAGCAGCGCCTTCGTTAAACGAAGGTTCCGTCAACCTTGATGAGGCCTTGCAAAGAAGGCTCCGACCCGCCGATCCCCCGGAAAGCTTTCGCAATGGTTAATGCGACCTGAATGCGGCAACGATGTGGGTGCGCCGAGGGGGGGTCGCGACGCCGAATGACGATTCTAGGACAAAAGCGGCGACCAGGCGGGATCGGAGGCAAAGCTCGGCGTTGGTACCCGCTGCTCATTGCGGCCGCCGACGTCGATGGTGAACAGCGACGGGCCGGAATTGCCGCCGGGGTCGCGGAAGAACATGATCACCCGCCCGTTGGGCGCGAAGGTCGGCCCTTCGTTGTGGAACCCTTCGGTCAAGATGCGCTCGCCGGAACCGTCCGGCTTCATCACCCCGATGGCGAATTTGCCCTCCGCCTGCCGGGTGAAAGCGATGTAGTCGCCGCGCGGCGACCATACCGGCGTCGAATAGGTGCCCTCGCCGAAGCTGATGCGCTGCGCCGGGCCTCCGGATGCTGCCATGACGTAGATCTGCGGCCGGCCGCCGCGGTCGGATTCGAAACAAACCTTGGCGCCGTCAGGCGAATACGAGGGCGCGGTGTCGATCGCCGACGTGTCGGTCAGCCGCGTCATCGCCTTGGAGCGCAGGTCCATGACGAAGATGTTGGCGTTGGAGCCTTCCTGCAGGCTCATGATCACCCGCTGGCCGTCCGGCGAAAACCGCGGCGCGAAGCTCATGCCGGGAAAATTGCCGACGATCTCGCGCTGCCCGGTCTCGATATTGAGGAGATAGACGCGCGGCGCGCCCTGGCCGTAGGCCATGTAGGTGATCTCCTGCGTCGACGGCGAGAACCGCGGCGTCAGCACGAGCTCATCGCCGCGCGTCAAATAACGCACATTGGCGCCGTCCTGGTCCATGATGGCGAGCCGCTTGATGCGGCGCTCCGCCGGACCGGTCTCGTCGACGAAGACGACGCGGCTGTCGAAGTAGCCTTTTTCCCCGGTCAGACGCTCGTAGATCGCATCCGAGATGATGTGGGCGATGCGCCGCCAGTTGTCGGGCGTGGTGAAGTATTGCTGGCCGGCGAGCTGCTGGCCGGCAAGCACGTCCCAGAGGCGGAATTCGGCCTTCAGACGCCCGTCGCCCTGGCGCGTCACGCGGCCGGTCGCAAGCGCCTGCGCATTGATGGCGCGCCAATCGGGAAAGCGCGGCACCGCGTCGACGCTGACGATTTTCTCGATGAAGGCGGCGGAGTCGATCGGCGCGAACAGGCCGCTGCGCTTTAAGTTGGCGGCAATGATCTGCGAAACGCCTTGTGCGACTTCGTTGTCGCTCGGAGCGGCGCCGAGAAAATCCGCAATCGCGATCGGCATCGGCTGGGCATTGCCCTGGGTGACGTCAAGGCGGACCTCCGCCGCGGCCGAACGCGGCGACAGCAGCAACATCCCGGCGCCGGCGCCGAGCAGCAGCGCGCGGCGACGCGTTATGACAAAGCGCGGCCGCTGATCGGGCGGCTGATCGGACAGAAGAAGAGCCATAGGCGAACGCATCATCAGGCGGGAAGCGGCGGTTACTCGCCGAGCAGTTCGTGGGGATTGAATTTCACCGACATATCCTTCCAAATCGCGTAATGCTCCGGCCGGAGCATGGTGAACGGCTGGCACGACAGCAGCGCGCGCTTGCCGCTCTCGGCCAGCGCCGGACCGAGCGACGACGCTGAATCTTCGACCACGACCGGGTCGTTGGCGAGTGAGGCGTCCGGTTTGAACTGCACGTGCAGCACCACATACAAGTCGGAATTGGCGTCAATGCCGGGCGGCGGATTCCAGCACTCGCTCAGCCGCCGGCGCAGTGCGTCCAACTCGGTCTGCGACAGTTGCGCGGCTTGACCACTCGGCGCCCCGAGCGAGGCCTCGTTATTGAGCGTCTCGGCGCTGGCTAATCGGCGCTGCGGCTCGCGCTTGTCAAGCAGGGCGGCGACCTGGTTGGCGTCGAATTTCGGCGTCTGGCGCTGGTCCTTTTTCAATTCCTCGGCGATCTGATCGGGCTTGAATGCCGGCGGCTTCTTCGGCCGCTTTTTCGCTTCTTCCTTCTTCAGCTCCTCGGCGATCTGGTCGGGCTTGCGCTTTGCCTCCTTGGGCTTTTCGGTCTTCTCTGCCGCTTTCGGCTCACGCGCGGGTTCGGGTTTGGCGGGCGGCGCGGCCGCGGCATTGGTCCTGACCTCGGGCCGGTCGACGACCTTGGGCGCCAGCTCCTTGACCGGCTTCGGCTCGCCGGCCTTGTCGGCAAGCGGCTTCGCCTTCTCGAGCGGCTTCAGCGCATTGGTCACGCCCTTGGCGAGCTGCGAGTAGTCAGTGGCGGAGATGAACTCGACCGGCAACGGCTCGGCCGGCGGCGCGTCGTTCGGCTTGGCGGCGAAGGCTACCAAGCCCCAAGCCAGGACGGCGGCATGGCCCATTCCCGATATGATCAGACTGCGCTTCATCCGCCGCCCTGCTCGACCTCAGTCACCAGCGCGACCCGATGGTAGCCGGCCGCTGACAAGCGGCCCATGACTCGCATCATCGTCCCGTAATCGACCTTCTTGTCGCCGCGCACATAGATGCGCTCGTCGGGCCCGCCGCGGGCATCAGTAACGGCCTTCAGCTTAGGCACCAAGTCGTCGATCTGGATCTCGCTGTTCTGCAGGAAGACCTGGCCCCGCACGTTCACCGAGATGGTGAGCGGTTCGCGGTCCTGATCGAGCGACTTGGCCTGGCTCTGCGGCAGGTCGAGCGGCACACCGACCGTGAGCAGCGGCGCCGACACCATGAACACGATGAGCAGCACCAGCATGACGTCGACGAACGGCGTGACGTTGATGTCGCTCATTACCGCGCGCCGCCGGCGCCGATGCCGGCCGCCCGCCGCCGCGCTGATGACGTTCGCCGCCATTTTCGCCCCTCACCCGCGTTCGTCGATCTGCCGCGACAGGATCGCGGAGAACTCGTCGGCAAAACCTTCCAGGCGCTGCGCCTGCCGGTTCACCTCGGTGATGAACTTATTGTAAAAAATCGTCGCCGGGATGGCGGCAATAAGACCGATCGCGGTCGCGAACAAAGCCTCGGCGATGCCGGGCGCAACCACGGCGAGCGAGGTGTTCTTCGACGCCGCGATCGACTGGAAGCTGGTCATGATGCCCCAGATCGTGCCGAACAGGCCGATGAAGGGTCCCGCCGAACCGACCGTCGCCAGCACCAGAAGCCAGCGCTCCATGCGCTCGACCTCCCGCGCGATGGCCACGTCCATGACCTTCTCGATGCGCATCTGCAGCCCGGCGAGCGAGCGCGCATGGCCCTCCAGGCTTTTCTTCCATTCGCCCATGGCGGCGACGAACAGCGCGCCGGTCGAATGGCTCGGTTCGGCCGCAAGCGACGTGTAAAGCTCCTCGAGCGGCTGGCCCGACCAGAAAGCCTGCTCGAACCCGTCGGCGGCCTTGCGAAAGCGCGAGAACAAGAGCGTCTTGTCGATGGCAATCGCCCACACCCACACCGAGCAGATGATCAGGCCGCTCATCACCGTCTTCACCAGCCAGTGTGCCTGCCAGAACAGGTGGAACAGCGACAGATCGGAGGAGGTCAACGGCAAGGCCGACGTCGTGATGTCGGCAGCGGCATTCATGGGCGCGTCCTTTCGGCGTTCCGACCGGGGCCAATGACCGGGCGGCGCGCCGGCGCCGGGACCAAAGGTAGCAATCAGCCGCATCGCGCGTGCCGACATCACCTAAAATTTCGCGAGAACCCGCGCCGGACCCGCCACCGGCCGGACCGAAATCATCGCGAAACTTGTCCAAACTAGGGCGCAGAGCCCGTCATTCGCGCCTAACGAAGCCCGGTTGTGTTTAATGCGGAGTTAATGCTGCGGCCGAAGCGCGCGGCCGAAGAAAACCGGGCCGCCCATTCGGGAAAATGGGCGGCCCGGACAACGCGCAGGCGGCGGTCGTGTGCGGGATATTTCAGGCCTGCGGCTGCGCACCTTCAGCGGGCGGACGGTTGCTGCGCTCGTTCATGAATTGATCGAACTCGGCGCGATCCTTGGCAAAGCGCAACCGCTCCAGGAATTCCTTGAACTCGCGCTGCTCATCTTCCAGACGCCGCAGCGTCTCGGTCCGGTAATCGTCGAAGGCGCGATTGCCGCTCGACGGCGGCGTGCCCCACCAGTCGCCATTGCCGCCTCTCTGCTCCATCCTGCTGCGCAGGCGGTCCATCTTTCCCTGCATGCGCTCCATTTTCGACTGCCAGCGGCTCATGTGGCTCTCCCACCGACCGCTCTTGTGATGCCAGCATCCCATGCGTCCGCTCCCAATGGAAAAAGCGAGTACGGCAAGCCCGATCGGCCACCAGGCGATGAAGCCGAGGACCGCGAGCGCAATCCAGGCGGGCTTGCCGATTTCATCGAGTTTGTCGACGAGGACCATGACGGTACCTCCCAGGTGTGAATGTAAATAACATTAACATTGCTTCCTGGGGTGTCAAGAGGCTCGCAGATTCGTGAATGCTCATCGAAACAGCGGCAGCGCGAGCAATCCGAGTTGCCTAGTGGTCCGATTCTAACATTCGCATCTCGGTTCGGTAGGCGATCATGCGAACGTTACAATCAAACGACCACTAGAAAAGTATGAGTGCTAGTAGAGCACTAGCGGCACCGGCAATTGCGTCACTTCGCCCGCATGGACAGCGGGTTAGCCTGGCCGGCCCGGTTTCGCCTCCGCAACGCCGAGGCCGCGCAGATAAATCAGCACCTCGGCCTCGAGCAGCTCTTCCGGCGACATCGGCAACGGGCGCCGCGCCGCATCGCCGCGCCCGAACAAGGACGCGATGCCGTGCGCCACCGCCCAGATATGCAGCGCCACCATCAAGGCCGGCGGCCGCTGGCCCGAAGGCATTTGCGCGCACAGCTTTTCGGCAGCGTCGCGCAATACGGCAAAGGCGCGGTCGCCGGCGTCGCGCAGCTCGGCGTTGCCGGAAAGCGGAATGCCGGCCTCAAACATCGCCGAATAATAGGCCGGCTCGTTGCGGGCGAATTCCAGATACGCCTTGCCGAGTCGATCGAGGGCGGCAAGCACGTCCGGCCGGCCGCCGTCCCAGGCCCGCGCCAAGGCCGCCTCGAATTGATGAAAGCCGCGCAGCGCGATGCTGGAAAGAAGCTCGTCGCGGTCGCGAAAATGCCGGTACGGCGCAGCCGGACTGACGCCGGCCCAGCGCGCCGCCTCGGCAAAGGTGAAACCGGCCGGCCCTTTCTGCGCAATCAATTCCAGCGCGGCGCGCAGCAACGCCTCTTTGAGATTGCCGTGATGATAGCCGCGCGGGCCTTCCTTCTCTTCCTTCGACCAGCTCATGTTAATAGCTTTTACATAAGTCCGGCCGCGGCGTCGATGCAGGGCCTAGTGGTCCGATTCTAACATTCGCATCCCGGTTCGGTAGGCGATCATGCGAATGTTAGAATCGAAGGACACTAGTGGAGCTTTGGATTTGACATTCGCTTCGCGAGCTCACGGCTGGGCGGGTAGCGACTGTCAAATCCGCTCCACTAGGACGTCCCCGACCCGGCCGAGTCCATCGCGGAATCCTGAACCAGATCGTGATCCGCCCTCATGGCGAGCCGCAGCGGCTTCGGGATCGGCCGCGCCCGGCCGGCGCTGATGAAGGCGACGCGCACATGGGCCTCGACCAGAAGCTCGTCGCCGCGCATGACGCGCTGGCGCAACGTGACCGAGGCGCCCTTCACGTCCTCCGGGTCGGTGACGACGTCGAGCACGTCGTCCATGCGCGCCGGGCGCCGGAAGTCGAGACTCATCGAGCGCACGACAAAGGCAAAGCCCGGCGCCTCCTTCTCGGCCGCCTCGAACAGGGCGCGGTGGTCGGCGCCGATCAGCCGGAGATAGTTGGTGCGCCCGCGCTCCATGTAGCGCAGGTAATTGGCGTGATAGACGATGCCGGTGAAGTCGGTGTCCTCGTAGTAGACGCGGACGATGAGATGGTGGCGGCCGTCGCGGATTTCGCCGTCGAGGGGGATGTCAGTCACGACCTATCTCCACGGCACGCGGTCGGCGATCGCCTGTTCCCAGTTGCGGCCGTCGAAACGGTGCACGGCGAGCGCGGCGATGTCGACGCCGTCAAGGCAGCGGACGTTGACGTCGGTCTTGTCCGGGTCGGAGCGCGGCACGTAGAACGGATGAATGCCGCAAGTGGCGCAGAACGTGTGCTGCGCCGTCCCGGTATTGAACTGGTAGGTCGTCAACGCGTCGGCCCCGCTCAGAAGTTCGAATTGCGCCGGCGGCACGATCAGATGCAGAAAGCCCTTCTTGGTGCAGATCGAGCAATTGCACTCGGTCACGCCGGAGAGCTCCGCGGTGACGCGAAAACGCACGCGGCCGCAATGGCAGCCGCCTTCGTAGGTTTGCATCGTCGACTCAGTCATTGTCCTCGGATGTGAACAACCCGAATTGCGCCGGATCGCGCGCCGGCTCGGGCAGGCCGAGATGACGGAAGGCGTGGCCGGTGATCAGCCGGCCGCGCGGCGTCCTTTGCAGAAAGCCGCACTGGATCAGATACGGCTCGATGATGTCCTCGATGGCGTCGCGCGGCTCCGACAGCGCGGCGGCGAGCGTCTCGACGCCGACCGGGCCGCCGCCGTAGTTCGCAGCGATCGTCTGCAGGTAGCGGCGGTCCATGGCGTCGAGGCCGGCGCGATCGACCTCAAGTGCCGCCAGCGCCTGATCGGCGACGGCGCGGTCGATGGCGGGGCTGCCTGCCACCGCGGCGAAATCGCGCACGCGGCGAAGAAGCCGGCCGGCGACCCGCGGCGTGCCGCGGGCGCGCCGCGCGATCTCGTTGGCGCCGTCGGCGGTGACGCTGATGCCGAGCACGCGGGCGCCACGATTGACGATCTGTTCGAGCTCTGCCTCGGCATAGAAGTTGAGCCGCACCGGAATGCCGAAGCGGTCGCGCAGCGGATTGGTGAGGAGCCCGGCGCGGGTGGTGGCGCCGATCAGCGTGAACTTGGCGATGTCGATCTTGACCGACCGGGCCGCCGGCCCTGAGCCGATGATCAGGTCGAGTTGAAAGTCCTCCATCGCCGGATAGAGAATCTCCTCGACCGCCGGATTGAGCCGGTGGATCTCGTCGATGAACAGCACGTCGCGTTCTTCGAGGTTGGTGAGAAGCGCGGCAAGATCGCCGGCCTTGGCGATGACCGGACCCGACGTAGCGCGGAAATTCACGCTCAGTTCCCGCGCCACGATCTGCGCCAGCGTGGTCTTGCCGAGACCGGGCGGGCCGACGAACAGCACGTGATCGAGCGCTTCGCGCCGCGCCCGCGCCGCCGCAATGAAGACGGCGAGATTGTTCCGCGCCTGATCCTGGCCGATGAATTCGGCAAGACGCTGCGGCCGCAAACTGGCCTCGGCCGCGTCTTCGTCGCGACGCTCGGCGGAAACGAGCTTGGGTCCGGCGCCGCCGCTCACCCCTGCGACCCCCTGCGATATTTGTTGGGCAACAGTTCGGCGATGGGCACCACTTTGGCCGCGGCGCCGTTCGGCACGATGACGTGTGCTTTCGGATCGTAGTCGAAAATCAGCTCGCGGCAGGCGCCGCACGGCGACACCACCGCGATCGTCTGATCGTCTTCCGTCGGCGGCGGATGCCGCACGGCAACGATGGTGTCGATGCCGGCGTCGCCGATTTCGACCACGGCGCGGCCGAGCGCCACCGCCTCGGCGCACACCGCCATGCGGCCGAGATAGGCGTCGAGATTGACGCCGGTAAAAATCTTTCCCGAGCGCGTGCGCAAGGCGGCGCCGACCTCCTGCCAGTCGTCGCGATAGCGCGCTTTGATCGCGGCCGTCGCCGCCGCGATCAGTTCGCGATCGCGCTTGCCGAGCTTGCTGCCGGGTTGGGCGCGCCGCGTCACTTGGACAGCTCCTTCAAGCCCAGCCGGATCAGGGTGCGCACTTCGGCGCCGTCGCCGGCACTGCGGGCGGCTGCGGCAATGGCGGCCGCCGCCTGCGGCTGCCCGTAGCCGAGATTGACCAGCGCCGAGACGGCGTCGCTGATCGGCTGCGGCGCGCGCCTGTCGTCGAGCGCGCCGGAGAGCCGCACCAGAGCCGGATCGATCTCGGTGAACGCCGGCGCCTTGTCCTTCAGTTCGGTGACGATGCGCTCGGCGACCTTCGGTCCCACCCCAGGGGTGCGCGCCACCATGGCCTTGTCGCGCATGGCGATGGCGGTGGCGAGATCGGCGGGCTTCAGCGTGCCCAAAACCGCAAGCGCGACCTTGGCGCCGACCCCCTGCACGGTCTGCAGCAGCCGGAACCACTCGCGCTCGACATCGGTAAGGAAACCGAACAGGCGGATCTGGTCCTCGCGCACATGAGTTTCGATCGACAGCGTCGCCGGCTCGCCGACGCGCGGCAATTCCTGCAGCGTGCGGCCGGAGCAATGCACCAGGTAGCCGACGCCGTTGACGTCGAGGATGACCGCATCCTCGCCGTAGGAGTCGATCACGCCCTTGAGCTTGCCGATCATGTCCGCGCTCCGGGCGGCCGCCGCGAGCCACGGTCGTTGCCTCCCGCATCGAGGGAAAGGTCGCCGAGATGGCGGGGCCGATGACTTGGTCGCTCGATCATCCCGCCGCCGCCTTCAGTATGACGCTCTGCCGGTGATGCGCATGCGTGACCGCAATCGCCAGCGCGTCGGCGGCATCGTCCGACGACGGATCGGCCTTGGGCAAAAGCACGCAGATCATCATGCGGATTTGCGCCTTGTCGCCGTGGCCGGTGCCGACGATGCTCTTCTTCACCAGGTTCGGCGCGTATTCGGCGACCGGGACGCCGGCTTTCGCCGGCACCACCATGGCGACGCCGCGCGCCTGGCCGAGCTTGAGCGTCGCTCGTGCGTCCTTGTTGACGAAGGTGGCCTCGACCGCGGCCTCATCCGGGCGGAACTCATCGAGGATGCGGAGAAGCCCGTCGTGGATGGCGAGAAGCCGCGCCGCCAGCGCTTCCGTCTCGCGGGTCGTCACCGAGCCGCAGCCGACGAACGAAAGCCGATTGCCGGAAACCTCCACCATGCCCCAGCCGGTGCGGCGGAGCCCCGGATCGATGCCGAGAATGCGAATCGGACGGGTCATCCTGCCTCGGTGATAGCATGAAGGCGCGCCGGTTCCCGGCCGCTAAGCGCTCATCTTCTGCACCAACGCGTCGGACACTTCGAAATTGGCGTAGACGTTCTGCACGTCGTCGTGCTCGTTGAGGCTCTCGATCAGCCTAAGAAGCCTTTCGCCCTGCTCGTCGTCGACCGCGACCGTGTTCTGCGGCCGCCACACCAGCGAAGCCTTGCGCGGCTCGCCGAACTTCGCCTCCAGCGCCTTGGCCACCGAGCCGAAGCGATCGGGCGCGGCGTAGATTTCGTGGCCAATTTCGCTCGACACCACGTCGTCGGCGCCGGCCTCGAGCGCGGCCTCGAACATCGCGTCGGCGCTCGCCGCCTTGGCGTCGTATTCGATGACGCCGACATGATCGAACAGGAAGGAGACGGCGCCGGTCTCGGCGAGGTTGCCGCCCGACTTGGTGAAGGTGGCGCGCACTTCGCCGGCGGTGCGGTTGCGGTTGTCGGTCAGCACTTCGACGATCACTGCAACGCCGCCGGGCCCGTAGCCCTCGTAACGGATCTCCTCGTAGTTCTCGGCATCGCCGCCCTGCGCCTTCTTGATCGCGCGCTCGATATTGTCCTTCGGCATGTTCTCCGCCCGCGCTGCGATGATCGCCGCACGCAGCCGCGGATTCATCGCCGGATCGGGCAGGCCGAACTTGGCTGACACGGTGATCTCGCGCGCGAGCTTGCCGAACAGCTTCGACTTCGCCGCGTCCTGCCGCCCCTTGCGGTGCATGATGTTCTTGAACTGCGAATGTCCGGCCATTTCCGTCGTCTCTGGTTGCTCGTCTTGCGGGCGCAGCGAACCAGCCCGGCGCGCGGCGCGCGGCTCAAGAATTTGCTTCGTCGCCGCGGCCCCGTGAAGCCGGGCGCGAACGCCCCTTCGGCGCGCAATGACGATTTAATAGTGCTGCCCCGCGAGGAAATAAAGATGCGCCCCCGAGCGGCATTCAAGTCCAGAAAACCGGCGCCGCCTGTTCGAGGCAGCCGCCGAGCCGCACGGCGCCGACGCGTACCGCAAGCCCGGTCGCCGGGTCGGTCTCGACGGCGATGCCGCACAACGTGGCCGGGCCGGATGCCGCCTCGAAACGTCCGGAGGAGATGCGGCGGGTGAAGCGCTGCAGCGGCTCCTCCTTGGTCATGCCGATGATCGAATCGTAGTCGCCAGTCATGCCGACATCGCTGACGAAAGCGGTGCCGCCCGGCAGGATGCGCAAGTCCGCGGTCGGTGCATGCGTATGGGTGCCGACCACCATGCTGGCACGGCCGTCGCAGAAATGCCCCATCGTCTGTTTCTCGCTTGTCGTCTCGGCGTGAAAGTCATGGATGATGACGTCGGCTGCCTTGCCCAGCGGGCACGCCGTCAGCTCGCGGTCGATCGCGGCGAACGGATCGTCGAGCGGATCCATGAAAATGCGGCCCATGGCGTTGACGACGAGCACGCGGGCGCCGCTTCTCGCCTCGCACAGGGCGGCGCCGCGGCCGGGCGTGCCGGCGGGATAATTGACCGGCCGGATCAGGCGCGGCGCCCGCTCGATGAAAACCAGCGCCTCCTTCTGGTCCCAGGCGTGATTGCCGAGCGTGATCGCATCGGCGCCGGCGTCGATCAACTCGTTGTAGATCGGCTCGGTGATGCCGAAGCCGCCGGCGGCGTTCTCGCCGTTGACGACGACGAAGTCGAGCTTCCAGTCGCGAATGAGGCCCGGCAGGCGCTCGGTGACCACGATCCGGCCGCTGCGGCCCACCACGTCGCCGACGAACAGAATGCGCATGGGGTCACATCCGCGCTGAGCGCGACGCTGCGCGGTTCCCTCCCCCCTTGTGGGGGAGGGTCGGAGCTGCCCCGTCGCGCTTGCGCGACGGGGACCCCGGGGAGAGGGGTGTCTCGCAAGAGAAAGCGCGCAAATTACCCCCCTCCCGCCTCGCTTCGCTCGGCAGCCTCCCCCACAAGGGGAAAGGCAGCTCTTTGGTCTTCACCATGATTTTTCAGCTTGCTCGCAAATCAATGACCTCGCGCTCGGTTAGCACGACATCGAGGGGCGCGTCGCGGGGCGTCACCGGCACGGCGGGAATTTCCTGGGCGGCGAAGGCAATCCCCACGGCGACGATGGGCTTGCGGGCGCGCAGGAGCGTCAGGGTCAAGTCGTAATATCCGGCGCCATAGCCGAGCCGATTGCCGGCGCGATCGAATGCGAGCAGCGGAACGATAACAATCTCGGGCTCGACCGTCGCCGCCTCGGGCTTCGGCTCGCGGATGCCCCACTGGCCGACGGCAAGCGGTTCGCCGATAGTCCACGCGCGCATGACGAGCGGCTTGCCGCGGCCGATGACGACAGGAAGTGCAAGCCGTGCCCCGTGTGCCGAAAGCGCCTTCATCAGCGGCAGCGGATCGATCTCGTTGGCGAGCGGCATGAAGCCGGAGATGACGGTGCCCGGCGCGAAGGCAACCGGGAACGGCCGTGCCGCGATCGCTTGGCCCGCTGCGGCGCGCATTCCTGTGGGCAACGCATCGCGTCGCGCCACTGCGTCGCGGCGAAGGTCGATCTTTGCGGCTGCGATCGGATCGGACATGCCTGAAAAAGTGCGGAGCCGCGCCGGCCGTCGGAGCGTTCGATCCCGGGTTCCCTACGAAAGTAGGTGGGCGCCATGTGTCCGAGCCCACGAGCCCGGTCAGGGACAGCTCCCTTCAGGATCGATAAGGCCCCGGGGATTTGGCTCCTGACGCACCAGGCAGCCCCGCGCAGGCAATCTAGTATGCGGCAGCCTGCGACGCCACTTCATGCCGCCGATGGAATGCGCCGCGCCGCGGCCTTCTCAAGATCCCCGTTTCACCGACGAGTGCGCCGCAGCCGGCGTGGGTGCGGCGCAACATTGCGGAAATTTAACGCCGACAATGAGGAACGGACAACAGGCCGCAGACTTATTTGCACGCTGCAGATCAAACGGCGCCGCACCGATGCCGATCAAACGAGAGCGACCATGACTGACGTCTCGCACTGCACTCGCAAACGCGGTCCTCTCGCGTGCCGGCTGGCGACGCGCGGCGTCGCCCGAACGACAGCCCAATACTCGACCAGCGAATGAACGGATTCGGATCAGGGGGCGGGCAAACCGGAGAACTTCGATGCGCAGAAAAATCATTGCACTCGCGGCAGCGATCGTACTTGGCATGGCGACAATGACGAGCGGCGCAATGGCCGCGGGACATGGCGGCGGCGGCCATGGCGGCGGCCATGGCGGCGCTCACGGCTTCGGCGGTCACGGCTTCGGCGGTCACGGCTTCGGCGGTCATGGCTTCGCGGGTCATGCCGGGTTCGGCCATTATCGCGGCGGCGGCATTGGCCACGGTCGCTATGCCCGCCGCTTTGGCCACGGCGGCGGCGGATTTGGCGGCCTCTATGGATACGGCGGCTTTTGCTTCGGGACCCCGGTCGGCCTGTTCTGTCTCTAGAGCGGGATGACTTTTCGGGCAATCGACGGGCTGCAGAATCGATGGGCTGCAGAATCGCCGTGCTGGGAATCGGCCAGGGTCGGCGCGCCGGTTGAGCGCGCCGACCCTAACCCAACGCCACGGCATTGCCGCCGGCGCTTTGATTGAGTTTTTTGGTGACGCCTTCAATGCGCTCGGCCGCACTGGCCAGTGCCGCGGCGACCGCGGACTGCGCGGCCTTGTTGCGGGTCGAGCTTGCCGCATGCGCGTCCTGCGCCGCCGTAAGCGCCTCCTCCAGCTGCGTGACGCGCTCAGCCGTCTCGGACAGCTCGTCGGCAATGGTCAGCGCCGCCATGACGGTGAGGCGGGAATCGCCGATCTCACCGAACTTCGCGCGCAGCTCGGCGATGCGGTCGTCGAGACTGCGGGCCAGGTTCAACAGATGGTCCTCCTGGCCGTCTCCGCACGCCATGCGGAACTGCCGCCCATTGATCGTGACATTGACCTGAGCCATTGCCTGCTCACCCGTCGCCGGCCAGCACGCCCTGGAGCGCCGCAATCGCCCGATCGAGGCGCTGCGAGGCCTCCCGGTTGGCAGCTTCGAGGCCGCGCGAGCGAGCGGCCGCCTGATCGAGTTCGCCGGCGAGCCGGGCGCGGTCGATTCCCAGTGCGTGGATTTGTATCGCCAGCGCGGCCTGGTTGCGATCGGTCTCGCTCCGCCGCTCTGCCGCGGCTTCCAGCGCATCGAGCGCCAGCGACAGGCGCCGGCTCACGGCTTCAATGGAATCGGCTTCGCTCATCTGGCCATCCGCCGCGGCCATCGTATCACGGGCAGTACAGGTGAAAATTGTGCGCCGGCAACTATTTACCAAAAGAACCTTACGTCGCATGGAGCGCGAGCGTCAACGCTGAAAGCAAGCGTCGCGGCGGCCTGTGCATGACGTCGATACCCGCCGCCGGCGCGCATTTGACTTCAATGTCGCCCGTGCTATCTCGTGGCCGCGGCCATGCGCCCTTACGCCGCACTCGGCCCATCCACTTGGCCCGCCCCATGACGATGCCGGACCGCTTTGTTGCGGCGAGCGCAGTCCTCGCCCAGGCTCCCCGTTTTCCCGGCGCAGACACCAGCGCCGTGGCACGCGCGGAGCATGCGTCCATGGCCAACGCCATCCGCGCGCTGGCGATGGATGCGGTCGAGCAGGCCAAGTGCGGGCATCCGGGTTTGCCGATGGGCGCCGCCGACATTGCCACGGTGTTGTTCACGCGCTTCCTGAAATTCGATCCGGCCGATCCGGCGTGGCCTGATCGCGACCGTTTCGTGCTGTCGGCCGGCCACGGCTCGATGCTGCTATATGCGGTGCTCCATCTCCTCGGCTACGAGGCGATGACCATCGACCAGATCAAGCGTTTCCGCCAACTCGGTTCGCGCACGCCGGGGCACCCGGAATATGGCGCCACGCCTGGCATCGAGACCACGACCGGCCCGCTCGGCCAGGGGCTTGGCAATGCGGTCGGCATGGCGATTGCGGAACGCCACCTCGCTGCCCAGTTCGGCGCGGACCTTGTCGACCACCGGTTTTTTGTGCTCGCCTCCGATGGCGACCTCATGGAGGGGATCAGTCAGGAAGCGATTGCGCTTGCCGGGCACCTGCGGCTGAAGAAACTCGTCGTGCTGTTCGACGACAACGGCATCTCGATCGACGGCCCGCTCGCGCTCACCGACTCCGTCGATCAGATCAAGCGCTTCGAGGCGGCCGGCTGGGCGGCGACGCGGATCGACGGCCACGACCCGGCCGCGATCGCTGCCGCACTCGAAGCGGCAAAGCAGTCCGACCGGCCCTGTTTGATCGCCTGCCGCACGACGATCGGTTTCGGCGCACCCACCAAGGCCGGAACGGAAAAGTGTCACGGCTCGCCGCTCGGCGCCGAAGAGATCGCGGCAGCCCGGCAGAAGCTCGGCTGGAGCGCGCCGCCGTTCGAAATTCCGGAGCCCATTCGCCAACAATGGCGCTCCGCCGGCGAGCGCGGGCGGCCGGTGCGGCTCGCCTGGCAAAGCCGCCTCGCCGCGCTTGATCCGCACAAGCGCGCCGAGTTTGAACGGCGCATGCGCGGCGATCTGCCGGACAAGGCCTTCGGCGCAGCAGTCGCTTCGGTCAAACAAAAGCTTGCCGAGGCGCCGAAAGAGATCGCGACCCGCTCCGCGTCCGAACTCGCGCTCGACGCTCTCACCGCAGCGCTGCCTGAAATGGTCGGCGGCTCAGCCGATTTGACCGGCTCAAACAACACGCGCCCGAAGGGGATGAAGGCGATGAGCGCGGCGGATTATTCCGGCCGCTTCATCCATTACGGCGTGCGCGAGCACGCCATGGCGGCCGCCATGAACGGCATGGCGCTGCATGGCGGCGTCATTCCCTATTCCGGCACGTTCCTGGTGTTCTCCGATTATAGCCGCCCGGCGATACGGCTCGCCGCCCTCATGGGCCAGCGCGTCATCCATGTATTGACCCACGATTCCATCGGGCTCGGCGAAGACGGGCCGACCCATCAGCCGGTCGAGCATCTCGCGGCGCTGCGCGCCATCCCTAACCTCAAGGTGTTCCGGCCGTGCGATGCGGTGGAGACGATCGAGTGCTGGCAACTGGCGCTGGAAAATAAGGACGGACCCAGCGCGCTCGCCTTGACGCGGCAGAACGTGCCGCAACTGCGCCGCGGCCTCGACGAGCGCAATCGCTGCGCGGCCGGTGCCTACGAACTCGTTGCCGCGACGGATGGGGCGCCGGTTGTCTCGCTGTTTGCGTCGGGATCCGAGGTCGGCATTGCTGTCGCCGCCCATAAGCTCCTTGCCGAGCGCGCAATATCGGCGCGGGTGGTATCGGTTCCCTGCTTCGAGCTTCTGTTCGCCGCGCCGGAGCGCGAGCGTCGTGCGCTCATCGGCGCAGCGAGGGTCAAGGTCGCGGTCGAAGCCGGCATCCGCCAGGGCTGGGACGCCATCATCGGCCCCGACGGGGCGTTCGTCGGCATGACCGGGTTCGGCGCCAGCGCGCCCTACAAGGAGCTTTACCGGCACTTCGGAATTACGCCTGAGAAGGTCGCCGAAGCGGCGCTTGAGCATTTGCCGAGATCGTAAGGAGGCCGGGCATGTCGGTTCGCGTTGCCATCAACGGATTCGGCCGGATCGGCCGCAACATCTTGCGGGCGGCGGTCGAAGCCGGACGCAAGGATATCGAGATCCTTGCCATCAACGATCTCGCCCCGGTGGAGACCAACGCGCATCTGCTGCGCTACGACTCCGTGCACGGCCGCTTTCCCGGCAAAGTGACGGTCAAGGGCGACACCATCGATTGCGGCACCGGCGCGATCAAGGTCACGGCGCTCAAGGATCCATCGCAATTGCCGTGGCAGGAACTCGGCATCGACATCGCGCTCGAATGCACCGGCATTTTCACCTCCAAGGACAAGGCGGCGGCGCACCTCGCCGCCGGCGCCAAGCGCGTCCTGATCTCGGCGCCGGCGGACGGCGTCGACCTGACGGTCGTCTACGGCGTCAATCACGACAAGCTCGGCAGGACCCACACCGTCGTTTCCAACGCCTCGTGCACGACCAACTGCCTCGCCCCGGTGGTCAAGGTGCTGCACGATGCGATCGGCATCGACAAGGGCTTCATGACCACGGTGCACTCCTACACCAATGACCAGCCGACGCTCGATCAGGTGCACAAGGACCTGTATCGCGCGCGTGCCGCGGCGCTGAACATGATCCCGACGTCGACCGGAGCGGCCAAGGCCGTCGGCCTGGTGCTGCCGGAACTCGCCGGCAAGCTTGACGGCGTCGCCATCCGCGTGCCGACCCCGAACGTCTCGGTGATCGATTTCAAGTTCGTGGCCAAGCGCTCAACCTCGAAGGACGAGGTCAACGCAGCGGTCAAGCGCGCCGCCGGGCAGGAGCTCAAGGGCATTCTCGGCTACACCGAAGCGCCCAATGTCTCGTCCGACTTCAACCACGACCCGCACTCCTCGGTATTTCACATGGACCAGACCAAGGTCATGGACGGCACTTTGGTGCGGGTGATGTCGTGGTACGACAACGAATGGGGCTTCTCCAATCGTATGATCGATACCGCAGTGGCGATGGGCAAGCTGAGCTGAGTTCGGCGGCGATGTCGTTTCGCAGCCTCGACGACGCGGACGTCAAGAACAAGCGCGTGCTGGTTCGCGTCGACTTCAACGTGCCGATGCAGGACGGCGAGGTGGCGGACGTATCGCGCATCGAGCGCAACGCGCCGACCATCACCGAGATCGCCGACCGCGGCGGCAAGGTGATCCTGCTGTCGCATTACGGCCGCCCCAAGGGCCGCGATCTGCGCGAGTCGCTCAAGCCCGTGGCCGCTGCGGTGGCGCGCATCATCAGGCGGCCGATCGGGTTTGCCGACGATTGCGTCGGCGAGGCAGCCGAACAGGCCGTCGCCGCCATGAAGCCGGGCGACATTCTGTGCCTGGAGAACACCCGCTTCCACGCCGGCGAGGAGAGCAACGACGCCGCCTTCGCCGCCGCGCTCGCCCGGCTCGGCGATCTTTATGTCGACGACGCGTTTTCGGTCGCGCACCGGGCGCACGCCTCGGTCGAGGCGCTGGCGCATCTCCTGCCCGCCTATGCCGGCCGCGCCATGCAGGAGGAGCTGCAGGCGCTCGCCAAGGCGCTGCAGGCGCCGGAGCGGCCTTTGGCGGCGATCGTCGGCGGCGCCAAGATCTCAACCAAGCTCGAGCTGCTCGGCAATCTCTTAACCAAGGTCGATACGCTGATCATCGGCGGCGGCATGGCCAATACCTTCCTCGCGGCGGAGGCAATACCGGTCGGCAAATCGCTGTGCGAGCATGATCTGATCGGTACGGCGCGCGGCATCCTCGCCAAAGCCAAGGCGCTCAAGCGCGAGATCGTGCTGCCAGTCGATGCCGTCGTTGCGGCAAAACTCGCCGCGCATGTGGCGTCGCGCGTGACGGCGCTGGATGCGATCGGCGCTGACGACATGATCCTCGACATCGGGCCGCGGACGGTCGAGCGCGTTGTGTCGGTCTTGGCCCGCGCCCGGACGCTGGTCTGGAACGGCCCGTTCGGCGCCTTTGAACTCGAACCGTTCGATAATGGCACGATCGAGATCGCCGAAGCCGCCGCCGAGCTGACTGCGGCGGGCAAGCTTGTCAGCATCGCCGGCGGCGGCGATACCATGGCGGCGCTCAACGCCGCCGGCGTCACCGGGCGTTTCACCTATGTTTCGACGGCGGGCGGCGCCTTTCTCGAATGGCTCGAGGGTAAAAGCCTGCCCGGAGTCGACGTGCTCAAAGCGTACCCCGCCGCCGCCCGCCGTTGAGGCATAATGCCAGGAGCAAAGCCGAGGAGATCGCCATGAATCTCGCTGAGTTGAACAGGGTCGCGGAAGCGATGGTCGCCCCCGGCCGCGGCATCCTGGCTGCCGACGAATCGACTGGCACGATCAAGAAACGCTTCGACACCATCGGGCTTGAATCGACGCCGATCACGCGGCGCGACTATCGCGAAATGCTGTTCCGCAGCAAAGAGGCGATGTCGAAGTACATTTCCGGCGTCATTCTTTACGACGAGACTATCCGGCAGAACGCCAAGGACGGCACCCCGCTCGGCAAGATCATCGAACAGTCCGGCGCCATCCCCGGAATCAAGGTCGACAAGGGCACCAAGCCGCTGCCGTTCTGCCCGAACGAAGTCATCACCGAAGGCCTCGACGGCCTGCGCGAGCGCCTCGTTGAATATCGCGGGCTGGGCGCCAAATTCGCCAAATGGCGCGCGGTGATCGACATCGGTCCCGGCATTCCGAGCTTCAGCAGCCTTCTCGCCAATGCGCATGCGCTCGCGCGTTATGCCGCGCTGTGCCAGGACGAGGAAATCGTGCCGATCGTCGAGCCCGAGGTGCTGATGGACGGTGATCACGACCTCGATCGCTGCTTCATGGTCACCGAGTGGCTGCTCAACACCGTGTTCGAGCAGCTGTTCTATCAGCGCGTGCCGCTGGAAGGCATCGTGCTCAAGCCCAACATGGTGGTGCCGGGCAAGAAATCGCCCAAGCGCGCCTCGGAGGAAGAAGTGGCGGAGAAGACGGTGCGGGTGCTGCGCGCCTGCGTGCCGGCGGCCGTGCCCGGCATCGCGTTCCTCTCCGGTGGCCAATCCGACGAGGAGGCGACCGCGCACCTCAACGCCATCAACAAGCTCGGCCCGCATCCGTGGCGCCTGACCTTTTCCTACGGCCGCGCGCTGCAGGCGGCGCCGCTGAAGACGTGGTCGGGAAAGGTCGAGAACGTCGCCGCCGCGCAACGCGCCTTCGCCCATCGCGCCCGCATGAACGGCCTTGCCGCGCGCGGCCAGTGGCGCGCCGATCTGGAACGGAAAGCGGCGTGAGTGCGCCCGCTCATTCCAGCATGGGCAGGAATCCGATTCGGGCACCGGGGGCAAGCATGCTGGGTCGCCGCGCTCGCGGGGACGAGGGCATGAGGATTTTGCTGCGCGCGGTCCGATGAGCGCGCAGCGGCACGGGTCTGCCTCCTCAGCTACGCCACGACGCCGCAACGCGCGGCTTTATCTGTTCACGCCGCCGCTCGGCGACGTCGCATCATTCGGCCGCGACCTCGACGAGGCGCTCACGGCCGCCGACGTCGCCGCGGTCCTTCTGCGCCTGGAAGGCGCCGATGAGCGCACGCTGATTAACCGCGCCAAGACGGTCGCCGCGGTCGTGCAGCGCCGCGACATCGCGCTCCTCCTCGACGGCCATGCCGAGATCGTCGCCCGGGCCGGCGCCGACGGCGCCCATCTGACCGGCATCGCGGCGCTCAACGCCGCCCTCGGTATGCTCAAGCCGAGCCGTATTGCCGGCGCCGGCGGGCTCCATAGCCGTCATGATGCCATGCTCGCCGGCGAGATTGCCGATTACGTGATGTTCGGCGAGCCCGATCGCCGCGGCATGCGCCCGCCGTTCGAGGCCGTGCTTGAGCGGCTTGAGTGGTGGGCCGAGCTGTTCGAGCCGCCATGTATCGGCTACGCCGCAAACCTTGACGAGGTCGTGCTGCTCGCTCGCGCTGGCGCCGATTTCGTCGCGCTCGGTGATTGGGTATGGACGCAAGAACGGGCGCCGGCTGCAATGTTGGCGGCAGCCTCAGGTCGCCTCGCCGCGCTGGAACGGCCGTGACGAAGCCGGCTGCGCCGATGCGGTGGGCGTCGATCGTCCCTGTCGCCGTGCCGGCGAACGAAAAGTCCGCCGGCGGCGTTTGCCAAACCGATTCCGCGGCCGCACGAACGAGCTTTGCGGCGATTGTCGCCGTCGCCGGCTTCGCCGTCTTGATTACCCCGGCTGCGACGCAAACGTCCATGACTGCACCGCCGGCCAAGCACGGCAAAGCGCATGACAAACCCCATGACAAAGCCGAGCCGGCCGCACCGGCTGCGGCGCAGACCGCAACGGGCAAAAATGCGCGCCCGGGCGGCGCGGAACCCGACCTCGCCTTCGGCGCGTTCCAGCGCGGTTATTTCCTCGAGGCGTTTGCCATCGCCACCCGGCGCGCCGAGGAAAAAGCCGACGTCAAGGCGATGACGCTTCTCGGCGAACTCTATGCCGGCGGCCTTGGTGTACCGGAGGACGACAAGAGGGCGGCCGAGTGGTACCGGCTCGCCGCGGCAAGAGGCGACCGCGAGGCGATGTTCGCGCTGGCAATGTTCGCGCTTCGCGGCCGCGCCGGCCCGCGCGACCGGCAGGCCAGCGCCAAGTGGCTCGCCGCCGCGGCCAAGCTCGGGCACCCGATCGCCGCCTACGATCTGGCGCTTCTCTACATGGAGGGCCAATTGTTCCCGCAGGATTTCACCCGTGCGGCCGAGCTCCTGCGCGAGGCGGCGCAGGCCGGCAATCCGGAAGCGCAATATGCGCTCGGGACGTTCTACAAGCTGGGCCGCGGCGTGCCCAAGGATGCCAAGGAAGCCGCGCGGCTCTGGGGGCTTGCCGCCATCGCCGACAACCCCGACGCGCAGGTCGAGTACGGCATCGCGCTGTTCAACGCCGACGGCGTGGCCAAGAACGAGGCCGCCGCTGCCGCTCTGTTCCGCAAAGCCGCGCTGCACGGCAGCGCCATCGCCCAGGATCGCCTGGCCCGCATCCTCGCCGAAGGCCGCGGCGCGCCGAAAAATCCGGTCGAGGCGGTGAAGTGGCATCTCATCTCGAAGGCGCGCGGCGAAACCGACCTGATGCTGGACGATTTCGTCAGCAATCTCGACGCCGCGACCCGCGCCGCCGGCGAGAAGGCGGCAAAGCCATGGCTCGACGCCCTCAGGCGCGGGCCATCGTGAGCACCGCCGCCGTCATTGCGAGCAGCACGAAGCAATCGACTGCGGCAAAGAAAACAGACAAAGAAAACAGATAAGCCTTGACGCGATCCGGCTTCCGGGCGAGTGGACCACCGTTTTCGTCAACTCTCGCGCGTCGGACAATCCGAGCGATCCAGCGCAACAACGAAGCAGCCATGGCCCACTCCGCCACCCTGAACGTCATGATCAAGGCGGCATACCGCGCCGGCCGGAGCCTCAAGCGCGATATCGGCGAGGTGGAAAACCTGCAAGTATCGCTGAAGGGGCCGCGCAATTTCGTCACCGCCGCCGACCACCGGGCGGAAGCGGTCGTGCGCGAGGAGCTCGCCAAGGCACGGCCCGATTACGGCTTCCTCGGCGAGGAAGGCGGCGCGCTCGCGGGTGCCGACAAGACCCACCGCTGGATCGTCGATCCGCTCGACGGCACGACCAATTTCCTTCATGGCATCCCGCATTTTGCGGTCTCGATCGCGCTGGAACGCAACGGCACGATCGTGGCCGGGCTGGTCTTCAACCCGGCCAACGACGACCTGTTCCTCGCCGAACGCGGCAAGGGCGCGTTCCTCAACGACCGGCGCATCCGCGTCGCCGCGCGGCGGCGGCTCGACGATGCCGTCGTCGCCTGCGGGCTGCCGCACTTCGGCCGCGGCAACCTGATGCTGGCGCGCGAAGAGATATTCGCCGCGCAGCAGCACTTCGCCGGCTTGCGCCGCTATGGCGCCGCCACGCTCGACCTGGCCTGGGTCGCCGCCGGCCGGCTCGACGCCTATTGGGAGCGCGATCTGTCGCCCTGGGACCTGGCGGCGGGCATGCTGCTCGTGCGTGAAGCCGGCGGTTTCGTGAGCGACCTCAACGGCGGCGACGCGGTGCTTGCCAAAGGCGAGGTCGCCGCCGGCAACGAAACCATGCACCGCGAGCTTTTGCGCCTTCTTAAGGAAGCCGGCAGGAAAGCCGCCCGGGCGCCGGAAACATCGTCAGCCTAGGGGCTTTGCCGATCGCGCCATGACCATGCCGCAAACGTTGCGCCTGTGATGGCGCAGGACCGACCACGCGACCCGGAAATCATGCGTTTTTCTTCGTCCGCCGCTATGCCATATTGCCACGATTCCCGGGCGTTGAGCTGAGGCCGATGGCAAACGGACCCGATCAAGCCAAGCTTGCCTCGCCCCGCATCTTTCTCATCCGGATGCTGGTGTTCCTGATCCTTTGCGGGCTGATCGCCTTTGTCCTGCAGCGCCAGATCCTCAACGCATTCATGGCCAATCCCTGGCTCAACGCGTTGATCTTTGGCGTTCTTCTGATCGGCATCGTGCTGTCGTTCCTGCGCGTGATCCGGCTGTTCCCGGAAGTAACCTGGGTCAACAACTTCCGGCGCGCCGATACCGGGCTTGCGCCGGTGCGCGAGCCCAAATTGCTCGCGCCGATGGCGGCCATTCTCGGCGGCGAGCGCAACGGCCGGGTCGCCATTTCGGCGCAGACCATGCGGACCTTTCTCGACTCGCTCGGCACGCGGCTCGACGAGGCGCGCGACATTTCCCGTTATCTGACCGGGCTCCTCGTCTTCCTCGGCCTGCTCGGCACTTTCTGGGGCCTGATCGAGACGGTCGGGTCGGTCGGCAGCATCATCAACAGTCTCAAAGTCGGCGGCGACGCCGACACGGTGTTCGACGCCCTCAAGGAGGGACTGGCGGCGCCGCTCGGCGGCATGGGCATTTCATTCTCGTCGTCGCTGTTCGGGCTCGCCGGTTCGCTCATCCTCGGCTTCCTCGACCTGCAGACGAGCCAGGCGCAGAACCGCTTCTACACCAATGTGGAGGATTGGCTGGCGACCACGGTGCAGGATCTCGGCACCACCGCTGCCGGCGTTCCGGCCGGCTTCATGGAGGTTTTCGAACGGCTGCGGGCGGCGATCGGCGAGGCCGGCTCAGGCAAGGCGACTACGGCAGCGATGGCCAATCTCGCCGAAGCGATCCAGGGCCTGGTCCAGCACATGCGCACCGAGCAACAGATGATCCGCGACTGGGCCGACGCGCAGGCCAAACTCAACAGCGACATCCGGCGCTATATGGAGATCATGGCCCGCGAGTCCGTCGACAGATGAAATAGGCGCAACGAGCCATGGCCCTTTCCCGCAGCCGCGATAACGGCATGAACTACTGGCCGGGTTTCGTCGATGCGCTGTCGACGCTGATCCTGTCCATCATCTTTCTGCTCACCGTATTCATGGTGGCGCAGTTCTTCCTGTCGCAGGAGGTCGCCGGCAAGGATACCGCGCTCGCCCGCCTCAATGCCCAGATCTCGCGTCTCTCCGAGCTTCTGTCGCTGGAACGCACCGGCAAGACCAGCCTCGAGGACGAAGTCGCGCAGTTGCGCGCCTCGCTGTCGGCCGCTGAAGGCGAGCGCAACCGGCTGCGCGGCGTCGCCGCCGGCGCTACCAATGCCGAAGCCGGCAAGGCCGAGGTCGGCAAGCTCACCTCGCAGCTCGACCTCGAAAAGGAGGCGACGGCGCGGGCGGTCGCCCAGATCGCCATCCTCAATCAACAGATCGGCGCGCTGCGCCGGCAGATCGCCGCCTTGGAAGACGCTCTCGGCGCGTCGGAGAAGAAGGAGAAGGATGCGCAGATCCGCATTGCCAATCTCGGCCAGCGCCTGAACGTGGCGCTGGCTCAGCGCGTCCAGGAATTGTCGCGCTACCGCTCGGATTTCTTCGGCAAGCTGCGCGACATTCTCGGCAACCGCCCCGACATCCGCGTGGTCGGCGACCGCTTCGTGTTCCAGTCCGAAGTGTTCTTCGATTCAGGGGCCGCGGTACTGCGGCCGGAAGGGCGCGCAGAACTCGACAAGCTCGCGACGGCGCTGCTCGATCTGGAGAAGCAGATCCCGTCGGAGATCAATTGGGTCTTGCGCGTCGACGGCCATACCGACACGCGGCCGCTCGGCCCCAACTCCCCGTTCAAGTCGAACTGGGAACTGTCCGCCGCGCGCGCCATCTCGGTGGTGCAATACCTGATCACCAAGGGAATTTCGCCGCAGCGGCTGGTTGCCGCGGGCTTCGGCGAGTTTCAGCCGATCGATCCCGGCACCACCGAGGAGGCCTTCAGCCGCAACCGCCGCATCGAGCTGAAGCTGACCGAGAAGTGAGGCGATGAGCCCGGGCCCGGATGAGCGAGGCGACCTCAGGGGTCTGCCGAGCGGGCGGGCTGGCGCGATTCGCTCCGCTCGCCCGGCCTACAGGCTGCGCCGGTACGAGGCGCAAGACGAGGATGCTGCGGTCGCGCTGTGGCTGCGGACCTGGCAGGCGGCCTATCCGGATATCGATTTTGCGGCGCGGCTTGCCTGGTGGCGCGAGCGCTGGCAGCGCGAACTCGTGCCGGCGGCGTTCATCGTGATTGGCGAAATCGACGGCGCCGTGGCCGGCTTCGTCACCGTCGATCCGCGCACGCGTTACCTCGACCAGATCGTGGTCGCGCCCGAACATTGGGCGTCGGGCATGGGCAGCATGCTGCTTGCCGAAGCCAAGCGGCTGTCGCCTGCGGGCCTCGATCTCGACGTCAACACCGACAATGTCCGCGCCATTCGCTTCTATGAGAAGCACGGATTTGCGGGCACCGGCGCCGGGCGCAATCCTGTGTCCGGCAAGCCGGTGCAGCGCATGAGCTGGCGGCCTTAACGGTTCAGGTGCCCTGAAACTGCAGCTTCGCCAATCGCGCATAGAGGCCGCCGGCGGCGGCGAGCGATTGATGCGCCCCTTCCTCGACGATGCGGCCTTCGTTCAATACCAGGATGCGGTCGCAAGAAAGCACCGTCGCCAGCCGGTGGGCGATGACGATCGTGGTCCGGCCGCGCATCAATTCGGCGAGCGCGGCGGCAATCTTCGTCTCGCTCTCGGCGTCGAGCGAGGATGTGGCCTCGTCGAGGAGCAGGAGCGGCGCATCGCGCAGGACGGCCCGGGCGATCGCGATCCGTTGCCGCTGGCCGCCGGACAGCGTTACGCCACGCTCGCCGACCGGCGTGTCCATGCCCCGCGGCAGCGCGGCGATGAATTCGGCGGCGTGCGCATGCTCGGCGGCGCGTGCGACTTCGGCGTCGGATGCATCCGGCCGGCCGAAGGCGATGTTGTCGCGCACCGAGGCGGCGAACATGACGCTGTCCTGCGGCACCAGGGCAATCCGGGCGCGCAGCTCTGCCGGATCGAGATCGCCGAGCCGCACGCCGTCGAACGTGATCTGTCCAGCGGTGGGATCGTAGAAGCGCAGCAGCAAATGGAAGATCGTGCTCTTGCCGGCGCCGGAGGGGCCGACGATGGCGACTTTCTCGCCGCGCGCCACGCTAAACGACACGCCGTCGAGCGCCGACACGTTGGCGCGAGTCGGATAGGAAAAGCGCACGTCGGCGAAGGCGACCTCGCCGCGCGCGGGCAACGGCAGCGGCAATGCGCGAGCCGGCCTCACGATCGCCGGCTTGATTGCCAGCAGCTCAAACAGCCGCTCCGCCGCACCTGAGGCGAGCGCGACTTCGCCGCCGATTTCCGACAGCGAGCCGAGCGCGGCAGCCGCGAGCACGGCGTAGAGAATGAATTGGCCGAGCCGGCCGGGCGTCATTTTCGCCGCCAGCACGTCCTGCGCGCCGATCCACAGAACCGCGATCACGCTCGCGGACACAAGGAAAATGGCGACGGCGGTCAGAACGGCACGCGCGCGGATCGAGTCCCTGGCAGCGGCGAAGGCGCGTTCGACGGCACTTCGAAACCGGCCGATGCCGAGCCGCTCGTTGGTGAAGGCCTGCAGCACGCGCACTGCCCCGATCAGCTCGGCGGCATAGGCGGACGCGTCGGCGAGCGTGTCCTGGGCAAAACGCGAGCGGCGGCGGACGGAGCGGCCGAATGCATAGAGCGGCAGCACGATGACCGGGATCGCCGCCAGTACGAAGGCGGAAAGGCGCGGGCTCGTTACCACCATCATGGCGCCGGCGCCGACGAACAGAACCAGGTTGCGCAAAGCGACCGAGATGGAACTGCCCACCGCCGCCTTGATCTGGGTGGTGTCGGCCGTGAGCCGCGAGATCAACTCGCCGGTCCGCGCCTCATCGAAGAATGCCGCCGACAGCGACGTCACATGCGCGAACACGTCGCCGCGCAGGTCGGCAACGATGCGCTCGCCGAGCGTAGTCACGAGGTAGTAACGCAGCGCGCTCGAGAGCGCGAGCACGGCGCCGACGGCAATCATGACCAGGAAGTAGTTGTCGATCAGTGCTAGCCCACGGGCGCTGAAGCCGAAGTCGATCATGCGCCGCACGGCAATCGGCACGACAAGCGTTGTCACAGCGGCGAGGGTCAAGGCGACGAGCGCGGCGACGGCGCGGCCGCGATAGCGCTTGACGTAAGGCAGGAGCGAAACCAGCGGCCGCAGATTGGCGCGGCGCGGCGCAGCGTCCGCCGGCGGCGGCGGCGCGGCCGCAGCCGGCGTGACGATCGCGTCCGCCGCTGCCGGGGCGGCATCTGCGGACGGCACCGCGGCCGCCGCTGTTTCGGCTGTGAAGTTCATGCGCCGCAATACCTTTTCGCGCACCGCGCCGCGGCGGTCCGGCCGCTTCCGGCCCGGACAATGCCGCGGCACCGCAAGCCTGGCAACGCGACACTATCGCCGCGTCGGCTTGTATCGGCCGGCCCGCCGCGCTATAGAACCGGCAAATTTTCTCCGATAGACAAGCGCCGCCGCGCGGCGCGGGCAAGCTTGAGCTGATGAAACCCGACACGCATCCAGATTATCACGTCGTCAAGATCGTCATGACCGACGGCACCGAATTCACCACCCGCAGCACCTGGGGCAAATCCGGCGACACGCTGCACCTTGACGTCGATCCGAAGTCGCATCCAGCCTGGACCGGCGGCCAGCAACAGCTGGTCGACCGCGGCGGCAGACTATCGCGCTTTCAGAAGAAGTTCTCTGGCTTCCTCAAGAAGTAGCCGGCCGCGGCCGCGATTGCAGCCAATACGCGGCGACAAGCAATTTCACGTCCGCGATGGCGCCGCGACCAAGCCGCGCGAACAGCTCGTCGAGCGGCAGCTCCATTATTTTGATGTCTTCGTCGCTGAGTCCGCCGCCCTCGGCGGCCCAGTCGGCGTCGCGCACTTCGGCAAAATAAAGAAAGACGCGCTCGGAGGTGCCGCCAGGCGAGGGGAAGAAGCAGCCGATCAATCGCGGCTGCCGGATCCGGTATCCGGTTTCCTCGAACGCCTCGCGAACGACGGCCGCTTCCGGCGTCTCGCCCGCGGCAACCATTCCCGCCACCGTTTCGACGATCCAGCCATCGGTGGTGGCGCGGTCGTCGCGGCGCCGGCCGACCAGAGCCGGCAGCCTGAATTGCTCGACAAGCACCACCGCATTCCTGTCGGCATTGAAGATCAGGACAGCGACCGAATCGCCTCGTTCAAAAACCAGCCGCCGTTGTGCAGCGCTCATGCTCCCGTCGGTCTGCTCGTGAGCGACCACAAACTCGTCAATCTTGAAGAAATCGTCGAAAACCCGTTGCTGCCGGGCAATAACGGCTCTTCCCGCCATCGTCGCCTCCGGCATTGGCAGTCCTGAAAGGCCGGCGCGCTGAAATAACGCTCAGACGCCGTCGCGTTCGAAGGCTGCCTTCAGCAAGCCCCATTGCCGCCCGACCGGATTGTTGACCTCGATCCTGGGCGGCGGCGCGTGCATGGTCGTATCGAGGCGCCGCACGTCCGCCTGCAGTTTGATCGAGCGCGCGATCAATTCCTGCAGTTTGGCCGGCAACAGCGCGATCGATTTCGGGTCGCCGGGCTCGCAGGCGGCAAGCCGCACCTTGCTCTTTTCCTTGTTGGCCTGCGCCAACGTCATCTCGCCTTCCTTGACGGCGCGGTGCAGCAGGAGCCACGAGGCAAGCTGCATCAGGCGCGTGGTCAGCCGCATGCTTTCGGTCGCGTAAACGAGGGCTGCGCTGCGTTCGAGCTTCTTGGAATCGGTCCGGCCAGCGCCGTCAAGATAGCCCGCCGTCTCCTCGACCAGGGCCATACCATCGCGGAAAAGGGTCGTAAAAACCTGAGAATTTGCCAGCCGCTCGCTGAACGACACCGCGCCGGCCTCACTCGCACGCTTCTCGGACATTGGGTACGCCTCACACCGCCGCCAGCATCGCCCGCCGCGGCCTTTGAGTCCAGCCGGATTGGCGGCAAAGTCGCCGACATAGTTGCCGGCATGAAGGCTGCGGCCAAGCGTCGACCGGCAAAAAAAGGAGCCGCCGTTGCCGGCGGCTCAAGGTGATAACAGGGAGGCGTCAAACAGAGTGGACAGGAGCCACTCGATGTCCAGAAACTGGACAATCTACGTAATGAACGAGAAAGCTTAACCAAAGGTTAAGCGATTGCGGAAAGTTGGCGTGCGGTTGAAGCCGACCGACGGTGCCGGGAACGGATTCCGCCTTGCCTTCCTCCGGGGGGCGGAACAATCGCCACACCGGCTACTTTTTGAAGAACGCATCCGCCGCCTTTTGCGACGTGCGCTTTCGGCCCATTTCCACTTCAAGGCGACCAATCTCCTCCCTGAGGAGCGCGATCCGGTCCGCCAGTTCGCCAACCGACAGCGCGGACAGGTCCTGCCCAAGTTCGTGCCTGATCTTCTTTTTCGGCAGCTCGTCCGGATCGATTGCGGGCATCGGCGCGGTCCTTCCGCCATAAACTAATAGCGACGGCATTCATTGTCACATCGACCGACGAACCGTAGGACAATGGCAGGATCGGCCGTGAAGCCGGCAGTGACCCCTTGAAAAGACAGGGGAAACTCCTTGCGTGGCAACGCCTGCGCGGGCTAATCATCGGCGCTGCCCAGGGCCGGATCGGCGGCTGCCGACGGGCGGGGCCGCGAATTCGGCGTAAAGCCGGCTAGGTTGTGGTGCGGGGAATTCCTGATCGTCGGACGCGATCAATTCCGGCGACCGAATTCGGAGGGCGACTCTTGGCATTGCTTCGCGTTGCCCCGGCGCTCGCGGTCTTCGCGTTCGTGGTCCTTTTCGGCGTCTCCAGCGCCGTTGCGGTCGAGGCGGTCAACGTCCGCCGTGACGCCGGCGCCATCGACCTCACCAAGGCCGTGGAGTTCCAGCACGCCAACGGCGACCGGGTGCAGGTCTCGACCGCGCCCGGGGCCGACGGCATCGTGCGCCGCATCGAGGTTCATGCGCGCGAAACCGGACTCAACTGGGCGGTATTCGCACTCGCCAACGACGGCGACGAGCAGATCGATCGCCTGATCGTGGCGCCGCATTACCGGATGGTCGATTCCGGACTGATCTGGCCCGATCTCGGCAGTTCGCGCATCGTGTCCATCACGCCGTCGTCGGGCGATCCCCCGGAGCGGGTCGACAATCCGAGCGCGGACGTTTTCCGCGTGACCCTCGATCCCGGCACGGTCATCACCTTCGTTGCCGAATTGCGCTCGACAAATCTGCCGCAGCTCTATCTGTGGGAACCGGACACCTTCAAGGACAAGGTCAACTCACTCACGCTCTATCAGGGTATCGTCATTGGGATCGCCGGCTTGCTGGCGCTGTTCCTGACCATCCTGTTCGTCGTCAAGGGCAGCGTCATGTTTCCTGCCGCTGCCGCGCTCAGCTGGGCGGTGCTCATCTATATCGGCACCGACTTCGGCTTCTGGGGCAAGGTGTTCGACATGTCATCGGGCGCCGAACGCACCTGGCGCGCCTCGGACGAGGCGATCCTGGCGGCCACGCTGCTGGTGTTCTTGTTCGCCTACTTGAATCTCAACCGCTGGCACGTGCGCTATGCGCACATCACCGTCGGCTGGCTCGCCTTTCTCGGCGCACTTGTCGCGGTCGCCCTGTTCTCGCCGGCGGTCGCCTCGGGCATCGCCCGCATTTCGCTGTTCTTCATCGCCGTGCTCGGCTTCGCTCTTGTGGTCTATCTTTCGACCCACGGCTACGACCGCGCGGTAATGCTGATCCCCACGTGGCTTCTTCTTGTCGTCTGGGTGTTTGGCGCCGCGCTTACGGTACTGGGCTTTCTCACCAACGACATCGTCGGTCCTGCTTTGCTGGGCGGCCTTGTTCTCATCGTCATGCTGATCGGATTCACGGTGATGCAGCACGCCTTTGCCGGCAGCATGGCTCAAGGGATCGTCTCAGACGTGGAGCGCCGGGCGCTGGCCTTGACCGGTGCAGGCGACATGATCTGGGACTGGGACGTGGCCGCAGACCGGGTGTTCACCAGCCCCGAAGCCGAGGCGATGCTGGGACTGAAGACCGGCTCGCTCGACGGCGCCGCGGCGACCTGGCTCGAAGTCCTCCACCCGCTCGATCGCGATCGCTTCCGCGCCACGCTCGACGGCGTGGTCGAACAGCGGCGCGGGCGTATCGCGCAGGATTTCCGCATTCGCGCGGCCGACGGGCACTATCTGTGGTTTGCGCTGCGCGCCCGGCCGGTCGTCGGCTCCGACGGCGAGGTGATCCGGCTGGTCGGTACGCTGACCGATGTGACCGAATTCAAGACCGCGGAAGAACGCCTGCTGCACGACGCCGTACACGACAACTTGACCGGACTTCCCAACCGCGAGTTGTTCCTCGACCGGCTCGAAGCCGTGCTCGGTTTCGCCAAGGCTGATGCCGCCATCCGCCCGACCGTGATCGTGATCGACATCGACCGCTTCAAGCAGGTCAACGATTCCGTGGGCATGGTCCTCGCCGATTCGATCCTACTTACGCTGGCGCGGCGGCTCGGGCGGCTGATCAAGCCGCAGGACACGCTGGCCCGGCTCTCCGGCGATCAATTCGGCCTCATCTTGCTGTCGGAGCGCGACTCCGCGCGCATCATCCCGCTCGCCGAAACCATACGGCGGACGCTGCGCGCTCCGATCAGCTTCAACGACCGCGAAATCGTTCTGACCGCCTCGATTGGCTTGGCGCTCAGCGATGCCGAGCCGCAGCGCGCGGAGGAAAGGCTCAAGGACGCCGAACTCGCCATGTATCACGCCAAACGGCTGGGCGGCGATCGCATCGACATTTTCAAGCACGCGATGCGGGCCCGCAAATCCGACCGGCTGTCGATCGAGTCCGACCTGCGGCGCGCGATCGAGCGCGACGAGATTACGATCCTCTATCAACCGATCGTGCGGCTCGACGACCGCGCGGTCGCCGGTTTCGAGGCGCTGGCGCGCTGGAATCATCCGCGGCTGGGACGCCTGTCGCCCAGCGAGTTCATCACCATCGCCGAGGAGACCGGCCTGATCGTCGAGCTGGGCCTGTTCGTTCTTGAACGCACCGCGCGCCAGCTCAGCGCCTGGCAGCGCACGCTGCGGCCGCGCGAGCACCTGTTCGCCAGCGTCAACGTGTCGTCACGGCAGTTGCTGCGCCACGACCTCATCCAGGATCTGCGCACGGTGCTCGCACGCGCGCCGCTGCTGCGCGGCTCGCTCAAGCTTGAACTTACCGAATCGGTAGTCATGGAGAACCCGGAGCACGCTGCGCAGATGCTGCACCGGATCCGCGAACTCGGCGCCGGGCTTGCGCTCGACGACTTCGGCACCGGCTACTCCTCGCTCGCCTATCTGCAGCGCTTCCCGTTCGATACGATCAAGATCGATCAATCGTTCGTGCGCATGACATCCAAGGGCACGCGCCCGGTCATCCTGCGCTCGATCATCGCGCTGGCGCACGATCTCGGCATGGACGTCGTCGCCGAAGGCGCCGAAACCGATTCAGATGCCGTCGAGCTTTATCAACTCGGCTGCGAATACGCGCAGGGCTTTGTGTTCGGCGAACCGATGACGGCGGAAAAAGCCCGTGAACTGCTGCACCCGCATGGCAAAGCAGAGATCAGGGGTCAGATCTCGGTGGTCAGATGACGGAAAGCAGGGGTGATCGATATTCCGACTGCCGTCACCCCGCATCGGTCACTTCGATCAGGCGTGGCCGGCTTCGCTCGACAGCATGCCGAGATCGATGCCGATCTTCTTCAGCGCCTTCTCGTATTTGCCGTCGATGTCGGTACCGAAAATGAGATCTGCGTCGGACGCGCAGTGCAGCCACCCATTGCCTTGGATCTCGCTTTCGAGCTGGCCCGGAGCCCAGCCGGCATAGCCGAGCGCCAGGATCGCGTTCGCCGGCCCGGCACCGCGCGCAATCGCCTTGAGGATATCGAGCGTGGCGGTGAGACAGACGCCGTCATCGATCGGCAGCGTCGAGTTTTCAATGTAAAAATCGGCCGAGTGCAGTACGAAGCCGCGTTCGGTCTCGACCGGCCCGCCGCGCATCACCTTCACCACGCCGGCGCGCGACGGCAGCTGAATGACGTCAGCCGCCGGAATCACGTCCAGTTTCACCAGCAGGTCGGAGAAATTGACGTTCGGGGCCGGCCGGTTGACGACGATGCCCATGGCGCCCTCGGAGGAGTGGGCGCAGACGTAGATGAGCGAGCGGGCAAAGCGATCATCCAGCATCGCCGGCATGGCGATCAGCATCTGGCCGTCCAGATAGCCTCGACCGCGATTCTTTCCCGATGCGCTGCGCGGCAATTTCATATGCGAAAGGTTAGCCCATCGATGCACATTTGCAAACGAGCCGCGGCGACAAAAGTTCGCGGTTCCCCCGGCCGCGTCCGCGGTCACAATCATGTCAGTGGCATGTGTGGGCGGCTTCGCTTTACACAGCGGCAATGGTCTTGTGCACTTCGGCCCGGCGCCTATCGGTTGCGACCCTTGCACTTGTCTGCGTCGGCGGCACGCCGATGGCGCGGGCGCAGGATGCCTCCGCATGGCAACGCGACTTGCATGCCGGTGCCCGGCTGGTCGGCGGCGAAGTGCACACGTCCGCCGCCGCCACGTGGCTGCGGGCCGGCATCGAAATTCAGCTCGACCCCGGTTGGAAGACCTATTGGCGCTATCCGGGAGATTCCGGCATGCCGCCGACCTTCGACTTCAGCGGCTCCAAGAACGTCAAGACGGTGACCGTGCAATGGCCGGCGCCGGAGCGCTTTCCCGACGGCGCGGGCGGCCACTCGATCGGCTATATGGGCGGCGTGGTGCTGCCGCTGCGCGTTGTCGCACAGGACGCGGCCAAGCCTTCTCTGCTCGACCTCAAACTCAATTATGCCGTCTGCGGCAATCTTTGCGTACCGGCGCAAGCCGAGCTCGACCTCGTGCTGTCCGGCAAGGTCGTTGTGGAGGATCCGTCCCTCGTCGCCGCTGAAGCGCGCATTCCCCGTCGTGGCTTGCTCGGCGCCGTCGCCGACCCTGACGGCGGTCTGACGGTTCGTTCGGTGCATCGCGAAACCGACGGCGCCGTGGAACGCATCGTGGTCGATGTCGGCGCGCCCGCGGGCGTGCCGGTCGATCTGTTCGTCGAGGGGCCGACGCCCGAATGGGCATTGCCGCTGCCCGAGCCGGTGGGCGGGAACGGCAATGCGGCGCCGGGGCTGCGGCGATTCACCTTCGCGCTGGACGGCCTGCCGCCAGGCGCTCGCGCCGCCGGTGCGACCTTGACCTTCACCGCGGTGTCGCCAACGGCTGCCATCGAAGTAAAAGCCCATCTCGACTAATTCGGGCGGCACGCTAAGTTACGGCGGACGCGGAAACCCGATCCGGACAACGAGAGGATACGATCATGCCTATCAAGGTTGGCGACCGGCTGCCCGAGGCGAAATTTCGTGTCATGGGAGCGGATGGTCCGGCGTGGAAAACCACCGACGAGGTTTTCAAGGGCAAGAAAGTGGTGCTGTTCGCCGTGCCCGGCGCGTTCACGCCGACCTGCCACAACAACCACCTGCCCGGCTTCATCGGCAACGCTGACGCTTTCAAGAGCAAGGGCGTCGACACCATCGCCGTTACCGGCGTCAACGACGTGTTCACGATGGACGCCTGGAAGAAGTCGACGGGCGCGGTCGGCAAGATCGAATTTTTGGCCGACGGCAACGGCGAGTTTGCCAAGGCGCTGGACATGACCTTCGACGGCTCCGCCGGCGGGCTCGGTGTCCGCTCCAAACGCTATGCCATGCTGGTCGAAGACGGCGTCGTGAAGCGGCTCAATGTCGAGGACACGCCCGGCAAGGCGGAAACCTCGGGCGCAGACAATCTGCTAAAGCAGATGTGACAACGTGCCGTCCGGATCACCGGCGATCCGATAGAAACGCCCGGTGGATTATTCCGCGGCCGCGAGCGAGCGCGGTTCGCTGATGTCCGGCTGCACGCTGTGTTCGCCAATCGGAAGCCGCTGCAGGCGCGGAGCCCGCGTCATCGCCGACGCCTCAAGCTTGCGACGGCGCTCGGCGCGCGCCAGCATGTAGAGAAGGATCTTGGCGATCCGCATAACAATCTTCTTGCGCACCGCTTCCCGCGTGCGCATCGCGACGATCAATGCCGTCTTGTTGTCGAGCTCGACCTGGAGCCGGCTGATTTCCGCGCTTTGCCTGCCGATTTCACCGGTCTGCCCGGCGGCTTTCGCCCGCATCTCCTCGATGTTGACTTCGAGCCGCCGCACCGACATGGCGAATTGTGCGCGCAGGTGATCCTTGTCCGCCCGAATCTCGTTGATCGCCATCGGCGTCGCCTGGGCGACGCTCCGCCCGGCGATGCGCACTGCCCGCCCGTGGATCAGCGGAAAGAACATCATCGTCAGCAGGCAGCCGGCCAGTAAGCCGATGCCGCACAACATGATCGACTGGATCATCGAACGCCCTCAACGCGACCGAGGCACAGTTCGCTACCAGAAACGGCACGGTAAACGAATTGCTATCGCTCTTAATTGTGAACGCGTAAACGCGTTAACCATATTTCGTTCAGATCAGCCGGGAGCCCTTCCCGCGCGACGGATTTCGGCGATGGCCTGCCGCGCCAACGCGTCGGCGCGTTCGTTGACGGCTTGACCCGAGTGACCACGCACCCAATGCCAGCGCACCTGATGGGGGCCGAGCGCCGCATCGAGCCGCTTCCACAAGTCCGCGTTCTTCACCGGCTTCTTGTCGGAGGTGCGCCAGCCGTTGCGCTTCCAGGTGGCGAGCCAGGTCGTAATGCCGTTGTGCAGATACTGGCTGTCGGTGTGCAGATCGACGCGGCACGGCCGCTTGAGCGCCTCGAGCGCCGAAATCGCCGCCATCAGTTCCATGCGGTTGTTGGTGGTCAGCGCCTCGCCGCCCGTGAGCTCCTTTTCGTGATCGCCGAAAGCGAGGATCGCAGCCCAGCCGCCCGGGCCCGGATTACCCGAGCAGGCACCATCGGTGTGGACTACGACGCGCGGCAGCGCTGCGGTCACGACGCCATCGCTCCATAATCGGCTGCTCCGTAATCCGCTGGGCTCTCGACCTTTTGGTGAAAGCGGAGCTTGCGCAGATATTCGACGGGGTCCTTGGGACGCACCAGCGCGCCCGGAGGCACGTCGAGCCAATCGACCAGCCGCGTGAGCAGGAAACGAAACGCGGCCCCGCGCGCAAGCAGCGGCAGATGTTCCCATTCCGCCGGCGACAGCGGTCGCGTCTTGGCGTAGTTCGTCAGCAGCGCGCGCCCTTTGGTGACGTTATAGGCATGATCGGGCTCAAAGCACCAGGCATTGAGGCAAATGGCGACGTCGTAGGCGAGCGTGTCGGTGCAGGCAAAGTAGAAATCGATCAGGCCCGAGAGCTTGTCGCCGAGAAAAAAAACGTTGTCGGGAAAGAGATCGGCATGGATGACGCCCTGCGGCAGCCCGGTCGGCCACGCGCGTTCGAACAGCACGAGATCGGCGGCCAGCACCGATCCGAGATCGCGCTGCACGGCGTCCACGCGATCGCTGCACGCGGTGAACAATTGCCGCCAGCCGGCGACCGAAAGCGCATTGTCCCGCCGCATGGCAAAATCCGCTCCGGCGAGATGCAGCCGCGCCAAGGCTTCGCCCAAAGCCGCGCAATGCGCCGCGCTCGGCCGGCGCATCCATATGCCGTCGAGAAAAGTGACGATCGCGGCCGGCCGCCCGGCAAGGCGGCCAAGCGTTTCGCCGTTGCGATTCTTCACCGGCTGCGGACAGGTGATGCCGCGGCCCGCCAGATGTTCCATCAGCGCGAGGAAGAACGGCAAATCCCGCTCGGCGACGCGTCGCTCGTAGAGCGTGAGGATGAAATAGCCGCGGCTGGTGTGGACCAGAAAGTTCGAATTCTCGACGCCTTCAGCGATCCCCTTGTAGGCTAGGAGTTCGCCGATGTCGTAGCCGGCGAGAAACGGCGTGAGGTCTTCGGCCGCCACCTCGGTATAGACCGCCATGCAAGTCTCCCAGCGCCATTCCTCAGCCGTCGCGCGCCGCCATTCGGCACGCGACCAAGGGCGCCCATTAGACCAACGCCAGCTCGATGCAAAGGTGCAGGCCGCCAACAGCGGCGCCGCGGGGCCGAACCTCTTGCCCGAACATAACATGCCGTTCAGACCGGCCGCCAAGCGGCCGGGTCCGCCGGCATTTAAACGCAGGCGATGGATTGACGGGGGTTCGTTCATGAACCATGGCGGCACGGTCCATCGAACCCAAACCGTTCGCCGAAGCCGCGGACTACGTCGGCCGTATCGCTGCGATCGGTCGCGTCGAGATTGAGGCTCGCGCTCGATTGCCGCCGCGATTGCCGGCGGCCCCCGGCTCCTGATTAGTCCCCCGGCAAAGGACGATCGATCCCGCCTGCGGCTTGACTCGCAGCACGTGATTGCCGCAATCCGATTGCGGGCAAAGCGGACCCACGATGAGAACCATTCTCGTCCCCACCGAATATAATGCCGAGCATGGCGCCGCGATGCTCTCGGCGCTGGATGCCTCGCTGCTGCTCGGCCAAAAATTCGACAGCTGGATAGAAGGCTTCCCGCTGCGTCCCGCGGTGGCCGACATGGTCGCCATGGACCCGGATGCGGGACTGACAATGGTTGCGGTCCGCGAGAACGATGCGGAAATGGCTCGGCAAGCCGAACAGCTGTTCCGCTCGTTCATGGAACGCCATGGCGTGAAGCAGCGGGGAGAAGAAGCCTCGACGTCGTTGTCTTGGACCTGGCTTGCCTCGGCTCCGAGCGGCAACAACTTCGTCGGCAGCTACGGCCGCGTGTTCGACATCATCGTGCTGGCGCGACCGCAGGAGGAATGGCAGAGCCCCGCCATGGTCACGCTCGAATCCGCTCTATTCGAAAGCGGACGTCCGGTCCTGATCGCGCCGCCCACATCGCCCCGGTCGCTCGCAACCAACATCCTGATTGCCTGGAACCGCTCGACCGAGCAGGCGCGGGCGACGGCATTTGCCATGCCGCTCCTGCGCCTTGCCGAGCGCGTCACCATACTGACGGTCGAGGGCGCCACCGTCGCCGGGCCGAGCGGCGTCGAGCTTGCGCGCTCGCTCAAGGCCAACGGAGTGGTCGCCGACCCGATCACCATCTCGCCCGGCAAGATCAGCGCCGGCGAAGCCATCCTGGCGAGGGCGGCAGAACTCGGCTGCGATCTGATCGTCAAGGGCGCTTACACGCAAAGCCGCCTGCGGCAGATGATTTTCGGCGGCACCACGCGCCATATCCTCGCTCACGCCCAGCTTCCAGTGCTGATGGCGCATTGAGGCGGCGGGTCACCTCAGGTCCTTGCGGATGATCTTGCCGACATTGCTCTTGGGCAAACTGTCGACGAACACGATCGTTTTCGGGACCTTGTAGGGAGCAAGCCGTTCGCGCGCGAACTTGGCCAGTTCCGCCTCATCGAGCGCGAGATCGCGTCTGACGACGAAAAGCTTGACGCCTTGCCCGGTATGCGGGTCGGCAACGCCGATGACGGCGGCTTCGAGCACGCCCGGATGTTGCACGATGATGTCTTCCACTTCGTTGGGAAAAACTTTGAAGCCGGAGACGTTAACCATGTCCTTCTTGCGATCGAGAATCTTCAGAAACCCTTGTGCATCGAAGGCGCCAATGTCGCCGGTGTGCAGCCAGCCGTCGGCGGAAAGCACGAGCTTGGTCTCGTCGGGCCGTTGCCAATACCCCTGCATGACCTGAGGCCCGCGCACGCAAATCTCGCCGTGTTCGCCGATGGCCAGGTCATGGCCCGCATCGTCGCGGATCACGACCTCGGTCGACGGCACCGGCAAGCCGACGGTGCCGATTTTCGGATCGCGAACCGGGTTGAGGCACACCACCGGCGACGCTTCGGTCAGGCCATAGCCCTCGACCAGTTCGGAGCCGGTGATCTCGCGCCAGCGTATCGCCACGGCGTTTTGTACGGCCGCGCCGCCGCCGACCGCGAAGCTGAGTTTGCTGAAGTCGAGGCTGGCAAATTCCGGCGCGTTGATCAGCGCATTGAACAGGGTGTTGACGCCGGTCATGGTGGTGACCTGTGCGCGGCGCATGGTCCGGATCAGGCCCTTGATGTCGCGCGGATCGGGAACCAGAACGCTCAGTCCGCCCATCAGCGCAAACGCCAGCAGGTTCGCCGTCAACGAGAAGATGTGATAGAGCGGCAGCGGCGTGAGCACCCTGCCCTGCTCTTCGGGCAGATACGGCGCGATCACGGCGCGGCACTGCAGCGTGTTGGCGACCAGATTGCGGTGGGTCAGGATCGCGCCCTTGGGCACGCCGGTCGTGCCGCCGGTATATTGCAGCAGCGCCGGCGACGATGACGCCGGGTTGGCGTCGGCGTAGCGCGGGTTCGGCCGGCGGCTGCAGGCATCCTGCAGCCATGTGAAAGCATTGAAGCGCCAGGCCGGCACCGCCTTGCGAATATGAGCATTGGCGAAATTGAACAGTGTGCGCCTCAGTATCGGCATGAAGTCGCCGAGCCGCGCGACCACCACGTGCCGCAGGCCCGTCTCGGCCAAGACCGGTTCGAGCTTGTGCGCGAAATTTTCCATGATCACGATCACGGTGGCGCCGGAATCGGCAAGCTGCTCTTTCAGTTCGCGCGGCGTGTAGAGCGGATTGACGTTGACGATGGTCAGGCCGGCACGCAGCGCACCGAGGAACACGACCGGATAGGCCAGCAGGTTCGGTACCATGATGGCGATGCGCTCACCCTGCTTGCATCCGGCTCCGTCGACGAGGAAGGACGCGAATGCGCGGCTGAGCCGCTGCCATTCGACGTAGCTGATGCGCACGCCAAGGCATTCGAAGGCGGGGAACACCGCATGCCGCCTGCAGGCATCGAGCAGCATGGCCGAAAGCGACGGATAGGAATCAGGATCGATGGTCTGGGGGATTCCGGGCGGATAGGAATTGAACCAGATCGGCTTGGCCGCGGCGGCTGCAGCCGCGGCGGTTCCGCTCTGCGTGCGTAGCGTCATCGTTGCGCTCCTCGGTCACGGCGCCGAGGTGCGACGCCGATTTGCGCGGCAGAAAGCGGATCGCCGAGCCGGCGATGGGCTACCGCCGACACCATAACCGGCGGCCGGAGAAGAAGCGAGCCGAGGCGCTCGCGGTGTCTATTGCCAGGCGGGCGCTAACCGGCAAACCGGCGGCGCGATTTGCTTGCGACCGAAGTCCGCACGCTGCCCGGTGGGGATGGGCGGCGTGGCAACAACCAACAAGACCGCGCGCCAAGTTGCGCGGTTCACCGCGCTCGCGCTCGCAGTGGGGCGGCGGGCGAAACCCGAGCCTTATCCGGGCAATCCGTTGTGGTGGCCGGCGATCGATACCGTGCAGGCCGATTCCGGCGTTGTCAGCCTTTGCCGCATCGCACAATAGGCGTAGGATGAGATTGCCGATCGGCAAAAGGTCTGAGTTTTTAACCATATAGCCCTAGCTTCAGGCAGACCGGGCAATCGCTACAGACATCGGCCATTTTTTGCCATAGTGAACCGTTACCAAGAGTTCAGGTCGGGGGCGGGTGACCGTAAGTTCGCGTTAACCCTTCCCAAAAACTAACTGCGTATGGGTGGGTCGCGGCGCCGTGCCGCGGCGGGTAGACAGTCGCGGCGCGTAGACAGCCGCACGGTCAAAGCGGGGACGCTGGTGCAGGGTGGGGTGCGCCTGAAGAACTGTTACGGTATTGCGGCGCGCACCCTGTCTTCGGGGTGCCTCGCGGCCATTCTGGTTTTATTCGGCGCCCGCGGGCTGCAGAACGCCATCGCCGACGGCGATACCCGCACGATTTCGCTCCACCACATCCATACCGGCGAAGACATCACCGTCACTTTCAAGCGTGACGGCCGTTACGACGACGCGGCGCTGCAAAAGCTCGACTGGTTCTTGCGCGACTGGCGGCGTGAAGAAGAAACGCGCGTCGACCCGCACCTCATCGATCTGATCTGGGAGGTGCAGCGCGAAACCGGAACCCACGAGCCAGTCTGGGTCGTCTGCGGGTACCGCTCGCCGGAAACAAACGCCATGCTGCGACGGCGCAGCGGCGGCGTCGCGCGTTTCAGCCAGCACATGCTGGGCCGTGCGATGGACTTCTACATTCCGGGCGTGCCGCTCGAGGAGCTTCGCGTCATCGGCCTGCGTCTGCAACGCGGCGGCGTCGGCTTCTATCCTACCTCCGGCTCGCCGTTCGTGCACATGGACACTGGCGGCGTGCGCCACTGGCCGCGCATGACGCGCGAGCAGCTCGTCCGCATATTCCCCGATGGACGCACCGTCCACATCCCGACCGATGGCCGTCCGCTGCCCGGCTACGCGCTGGCGCTCGCCGACATCCGCAACGGCGGCGGCCATCCGTCGGACGTGTCGCTCGAAGCCGCGCGTAATGCCGGCGTGGCCGTCGCCGACGCAAGCCTCGGCCGCCGTCTCGTCAACCCGTTCGCCAAGCTGTTCGGCCTGGCCCGCGATGACGACGACGAAGACGCTGGCGCAGCACCGGTATTCGTGACCGCGACGGCCGCGCCTGCGGCGGCTGCCGCGCCCCTGCCAAAGCGAGCAAAGGCCGCGGTTGCGGCGGCCCTCAATCGCGCGGAACACAAGGTCGCGGCCGAGAGGGCGAAGCTCGTTCGGGTTGCCGCACGCGTCGAACAAAAGCTCTCGGCCGACCGGGCAAAGCTAGTTCGGGCCGCAGCCAAAGTCCCCATCATCCGCCGGGCTGAGGCGGCGCCGTCCGGGGAGTTGACGCCGAAGCAGATCATCTTGGCCCGCGGCTTCTGGCAGGGCGTGCCCGACGGGGTCGCGACGACGCGGTCGATCGCTTCGGCAAATCCGCTCGACGCATTCGTCCATGCCAAAGGCGGTGACGGCGAGGCGACAGGCTCGCTCAGTCCGTTCGCCGCGGCACCGGCCGATCGGGTCCCGCCCGCGATGGCGCTCGCCTATGCGGAACAGCCAGGCGGCGAAATGCGGTCGCCAGCCGACGCTGCGGCGATCGAACTGACCGGCGCGCGCGCCACCGTCACCCATGCCGTTGCCGTGCAAACCGGCGGCGGCGAGATGACGGTCGCGATGAAACGCGTCAGCGGCCGGCCGGCCTCAGCGATCCTAACCGTCGGCAACAAGTCGAGTGGAAGCCTTGGTCCGGGTCCGCTGATTGATCCGTGGCTGCGCGCCGTCGTCGTGTCGCCGAGCGTATCGAATTTCCTCTGCCTCACCATGCTCGGCACGCCCGACTTCCGCTCGCTCGCCGCGCTGCTGGTCAAACCTTCCAGTTCGGTGATGATGACGTTTGCCGCGGACCCCAATCCCGGGCTCACGCAAGACCGTTTCAGCGGCGGCGCTGTTGTGTTCGTGGCGACGGTGACTTATCCGATCCGCACCGCGGATCTGCGGCAATAATCCTCGAGCCCGGGCGCAAAGCGCCGAACCAGGTCAGGTCCGGCGCCGCGCTCGATGGGCTCTCGATCAGAAAACGCCCAAGCCTCTCATTCCAGCATGCCCAGGGCGTGGAGATAGGTCTCCAGGATTGCTTCCTGCTCCTTGCGCGCGTTGACGTCCAGCTTGCGCAGCCGCACCACCGTGCGCATCGCCTTGACGTCGAAGCCATTGGCCTTCGCCTCGGCATAGACATCGCGCACGTCGTCGGCGATCGCTTTCCTTTCCTCTTCGAGGCGTTCGACGCGTTCAACGAACGCCTTGAGATGATCCTTGGCGAAGCGGTGGCTGGGTTGATCGTCCTTGGCGGCAGCGGTGGCCATTCGATACTCCTGGCGAAGCGTTCACCGGAAGCTTTCGAAAGTCAGCGTGCTGCGGTCAAGGCGCGTTCGCGCTCATCCACATATTGCACAGGAAAATCACGGCGAAACCGCAAGCTCAGTGCTTTTGGCTTGCTTTTTCGAAGGCGGCCTTCTGACTCGGCGACGCCTCTTTTTGATATTTAGCCCGCCATTCGTCATACGGCATGCCGTAGACGATCTCGCGGCTCTGCTCCTTGGTCATGGGCACGCCGCGCTCGTCGGCGGCATCCTTCATCCAATTGGAGAGACAGTTGCGGCAGAAGCCGGCCAGATTCATCAAGTCGATGTTCTGCACGTCGGTCCGCGAGCGCAGGTGCTCGATCAGGCGGCGGTAGACGGCGGCTTCGAGTTCCACCCGGCTGTTCGCGTCGGTAGCCATATTTCCCTCCGCAGCTTACCTTGATGGAACATAGAGGCGCGCGACGCGTCTCGCCATACTGCGGCTGCGGGATGGTCATGAGCACGATAGTGGACGCGGCCAGCATCCCGGTGCGTCAATTGCTGGAGGCGATGTTTCGCGCAGCCGTCGCAGCGGTGCATCCTGCTGTCTGCCTGCCGCCGAGCCTGCCGGAGCCGCCGCGGCGGGGCCGTCTGGTCGTTCTCGCTGCCGGCAAAGCGGCGGGCTCGATGACCGAGATTGCGGAACGGCACTATGCCGACCTGCCGCAAGAGCGCATCGCCGGCCTTGCGGTTACGCGGCCCGGCTACCGGCGGCCGACACGGCGCATTCCGGTGATCGAAGCCGGACATCCCGTGCCCGACAAGGCCGGTATCTCGGCGACCAGGCGCGTGCTGAAGCTCGCCGACGCGGTCGACGCCGACGATCTCGTCCTTGTCCTGTTGTCCGGCGGCGCTTCGGCGAACTGGGTTGCTCCGGCACACGGCCTCACGCTCGAGGAGAAGCAAACCGTGACCCGCGCCCTGTTGCGTAGCGGCGCGCATATCGGCGAAATGAATACGGTGCGCAAACACCTTTCGCGCATCAAGGGCGGCCGCCTCGCCGAGCGCGCCCATCCGGCCAAAGTGGTGACGCGCGCCATATCCGACGTGCCCGGCGATGATCCGGCCGTCATCGGTTCCGGGCCGACGGTGCCCGACCCGACCACGCTTGCGGACGCGCGCGAGATCGTGCGGCGCTATCGCCTGGCGGTGCCCGACGCGGTCAATCGGGTCCTCAGCGACCCAGGCAACGAGACGCCGAAGCCGGGCAACATCGTGTTCGCCGGAACCGATTTTCGCATCGTGGCGCGGCCGGCCGACGCGTTGCGCGCGGCCGCCGACCGGGCCAGCGCCGCAGGCTATGAATGCGTCATGCTCGGCGACCGGCTGCAGGGCGAAGCGCGCGAGGTCGCGGCCGAGCACGCGCGGCTTGCGCTGGAGCTTGGCGCCCAGGGCCGCCGAGCAGCGATCCTTTCCGGTGGCGAACTGACGGTAACGCTGCGCGGCCAGGGCTGCGGCGGCCCGAACCAGGAATATGCACTGGCGCTCGCCATAGATCTTAACGGCACCCCGGGCATTGCCGCGCTTGCCGCCGATACCGACGGAACCGACGGCGGCAGCGGCCGTCCGGACGACCCGGCCGGCGCCTTTATCGACGCGACCACACTCGGCCGGGCGCGGGCGACCGGCCTCGATCCCGCCGCGTTTCTCGCCGACAACAATTCCACGGGGTTTTTCAATGGTATCGGCGATTTGTTCCGGCCCGGCCCGACGTTCACCAACGTCACCGACTTCCGCGCCACCATTGTTGACAGGCGTTGAGCCCTGGCCGGATTCTGAACCGGGATGAACGACGGGATTGGTTCCAGATCGGCCGGACCGACGGTCGGCCCTGCACCAGCAGGGGCGGGGAGCCGGATTCCGGCTTGCCCGAGAAGCAGCAGGATATGCGCATCCTTGCTGGCACTGCTTGCGCTTGCTGCGTCAGCCGGCCCAGCTGCCGCGGACTTCCGGCTCTGCAACAATACCGGCAGCCGCGTCGGGGTCGCGGTCGGTTACAAGGACGCCGATGGCTGGACCACCGAGGGCTGGTGGAATCTGCCGGCGCGCTCGTGCGAAACCGTCCTCAAGGGCAACCTCGTCGCGCGGTATTATTACATCTACGCGGTCGACTACGATCACGGCGGCGAATGGATGGGGCAAGCCTATATGTGCACGCGCGATAAGGAGTTCACGATTCGCGGCATCACCAATTGCCTCGCCCGCGGCTATGACCGAACCGGCTTCTTCGAGGTCGACACCGGCGAACAGCACGCCTGGACCGTGCAATTGACGGAATCGAGCGAGCAATCTCCGCAGCATCCCTTGCCGGCGAGCACGCCGCTGCCGCCTGCTCTGTCCACTCCCGCGACCGGCCTGCGGCCGACCACGGCTCCGATGGCACCGGGCACAACCCGCACCGCCCCCGGCGTCCCCACCCTGCTCGTTCCGCCGGGAAGCCAAGGTCGATGAGGCGCGAGCGGCGCACCAAGGTGGTGGCGACGCTGGGGCCCGCCTCTTCCACGCATGCGATGATCAGCCGGCTGTTCGAAACCGGTGCCGACGTCTTCCGCATCAACATGAGTTACACCTCGCACGACGGGATGCGCGGGCTGGTGGAAACGATCCGCATGGTCGAGGTGCAGTACAATCGGCCGATCGGGGTCCTCGTCGATCTGCAAGGCCCGAAGCTGCGGCTCGGCAGCTTCAGGAACGATTGGGCTGAGCTCGCACGCGGCCAGGACTTCGTGCTGGACGCCGATCCGGCGCCGGGCGACTCGACCAGAGTCGGTCTGCCGCACCCGGAAATCTTCACCGCCGTCAAGCCGGGCGATACGCTCCTCATCGACGACGGCAAACTGCGCCTCGTCGTCACCGAGGCGGACCGGCAACGCATCGTCGCCCGCGTGACAGTCGGCGGCAAGATATCGAACCGCAAAGGGGTGAGCCTGCCCGAAACCGTCATCCCGGTGGCGGCGCTGACGCCCAAAGATCTCGCCGACCTCGAAGCCGCTCTTGATGCCGGCATCGATTGGGTGGCGCTGTCGTTCATTCAGCGCCCGGAGGACATTGCCGACGCAAAGAAGATCACCCGCGGGCGCGCGGCGGTGATCGCCAAGATCGAGAAGCCGCAGGCGGTGACCCGGCTCGACGACATCCTCGATCTTGCCGACGCGCTGATGGTGGCGCGCGGCGATCTTGGCGTCGAAATGCCCCTGGAAAAGGTCCCGGGGGTGCAAAAGGAAATGACGCGCGCCTGCCGCCGCGCCGGCAAGCCAGTAATCGTCGCCACGCAGATGCTGGAGTCGATGATCAACAGCCCGGTTCCGACCCGCGCCGAAGTGTCCGATGTGGCCACCGCGATTTTTGACGGCGCCGATGCGGTGATGCTGTCGGCAGAGTCGGCGGCCGGCCAGTATCCGGCCGAGGCTGTGGCGACCATGAACCGGATCGCCGAGGAGGTCGAGAACGAAGCGATCTACTTGTCGTCGCTGCATGTGTTGCACACCGAACCGGAAGCGACCGGGGCCGATGCCATCGCCGCAGCCGCGCGGCAGGTGGCCGAAACCCTCGATCTTTCGGCCATTGTCTGCTGGACATCGTCGGGCGCCACGGGAATGCGCGTTGCGCGTGAGCGGCCGAAGCCGCCGACCGTCGCCATTTCGCCGATGCTCGCTACCGGACGGAAGCTGTCGCTCGTGTGGGGCATCCATTGCGTCGTCGCCGAAGACGCGCGCGATCAGGACGACATGGTTGAGCGCGCCTGCCGGATCGCCGTCAAGGAAGGGTTCGCCAAGGCCGGCCAGCGCGTCATCATCGTGGCCGGGGTGCCGCTTGGCACGCCCGGCGCCACCAACATGATCAGAGTAGCTTTCGTGGCCGGCCAACCCGCGGCCAACGAGGCTTAAGCGACGGCGGCGCAGGCCGGCGGCAATCAGTCGATTATGCCACTCACGGCTTCCCTTGCTGCCGCATGCGCCCGAACTCGGTCCGCGATCTCCTCGACCGCAGCGACGACGCGATCGGCCGCCGCGTGGTGCAGCATGTGGCCGAACCCCGGCAGCAGCTCGACTTTTACGACCGGCACCGTTTCCGCAAGCTTCATGACGTGATCGTGCGGGGGCACGAGCGGATCGCGATCGCCGGTCAGCGCGATGGTCGGCGCCGCAAGCTCGCCGTAGCGCTCGATTTGCCGCGCCAAAAATTCGTCGAGGCTACCGATGTCCGCCCAATTGGCCAGCAGCGTCGCCGGCCGCAATACCAGCATCGCCGCCGTGCGCTTGACGTAGCGCGCGGGCAGTGTCTGCGGCAGAAACGCCGTCCGCGAGCCCGGACCGATCAGGATCGCGCCGAACGGCAGCGCCAGCGTGTGGGCGAACAGCCATCCGATCGGGGTAGCGAGAAATTTATTCAGCACGGTCACGCGCCAAAGCCCCGGATGGGTTGGTGGAGCGATCAGCACTAGACCGGCAACGCGCTGCGGGTTGTCGAGGGCGAAGCTCAGCGCCAGCGTGCCGCCCCAGGAATGGCCGACGATAATGGCGCGATCGACGCCAAGCCGATCCATCACCTCGCGCAGCACCGCGGCCTGATAGGCGGGCGAGCCTCCCTGCCCCGGATGCCGCCCGCTGAAGCCGAAGCCCGGCCGGTCGACGAGGATGAGGCGATAGCGGCCGCCAAGCTGCTCGCCGAGCGCAAGATTCATGTCCTGGAGGTTGGCGCCGGCGCCGTGGAGAAGGACGACAGGCAGCCGCTGCGAGCCGCCGTCGCCGATTTCGACCACGTGCTGACGAAAGCCGCCGACGTCGATGAAACGGCCGCCAGGCCGATGCGCCCGTTCGATCAGACGGACGCCGATCAGCGTAATGGCGGCGCCGGCGCAAAGGACGACGGCGACAATGGCAAGAGTGGTCATGACCAGATTATCTGCAGCGATTACGCGAAAAGCGTGGCGGCGGCACGACCCGGTCCGATCAGAGCGCCGCCCCTTGCAGCCATCCCGCTCCGCGCGCGTAAAGCTTGTCCAGCTCCGGGCCGTCGATCCCCGGCATATCCGGCTTGACCTTGTAGCCGATCTTGCTCTGCAGATAAGCCAGGTGGCGATAGCCCTCCGGGAAGCTTTTCAGCACGGTCAGATCGAGCGTCAGCTTGGCTGACGGATCGACCGGGTCGAGTCGGTCTTTTTCGTAGATCGGCTGGCGCAGCACCAGTCCCCAGCGGCCGCCCCGCCGTTCGAAAAAATCGTAAAAGCGGCCGGTGCACACCACGTCGCAGATCACACCCTCGACCGGCGCACGCTGCGAGATCGTCATCTTCGTCTGCGCGATCGCCCGATCGCCGGCAATCTCGATCGCGCTGCCGCCGAGGAAGTGCAGGATGCGCACGCCGCGCGCCCAACCCTCGTCATTGACCTTGATGAATTCCTCGAAGCCGCCCTGGAACCAGGTCGCCATCATGCGGCCGTCGGGTTGCCAGACGGTGCGGAAGCGGTCCCACAGGCGGGCGTCGCGCCACACCGCCCAATTCTCCACCAGCTCGCGGATGATGGCTTTGTCGGCGGCAACATCGCTCATGGCATCGCTCCATTGGCCTTAAGCAATCGACAGGGGCGGCGAGACCTACGGCTGCACGACCTGGAGCGCCGCGGCGCGTGCGGACCTTGCGACCGCGGTTTCGCGGGAAGTGGAAGCTATCTCTCTGTCAGATATCCCGTCCCTCTACCTTCTCGCTCAAGCTCTTCACCACTTCAGGAATGTGCTCGAGGTGAGGGTCAATGGCGAGCGCCTTGCGATAGGCCTGCAGGGCATGCTTGTCGTCGCCGATCTCCTGCAGGATGAGACCAAGGCCGGAAAGCGCGCCGAAATGACGCGGCTCGCGCACCAGCACCTCGTGAATGTCGGCGACCGAGCGGCCATAATCCTTCATCAGATAATAGATCGTGGCCCGCCGGTTCCAGGCCTCCACATAATCCGGCTTAAGCGCGATCACCGCGTCGAGGAGCTTGATGGCGAGGTTGTAATCCTTGTCATCCGCCGCAGCCTTGGCCCGGCTCATGAGCAGATCGCAGGTATCGCTGTTGGAGATCATCCATACCGCCCAGATGCGGTCCTCGATCGCCTTGGCGCTTTCGGCGTCCGGCGCGATCTTGAGCGCGGCGAACAGGGTATCGAGACCGAAGGCCCGGTCGCCGCGTCCGGTGCGCGGCGGATCGCTTCGCGGCGCCGCCCAGCCCGGCGGCCGCGAAATTTCGGGCGCGTTCTGCGCGAGCCCGGCGCCCGAAGCCAAGACCACGAGCATCACGCCGAACGACAGGGCGGCACGGAATCGCAGAGCCATGGCCCCGAATCTAATCGTCGCGCGTGGCGCAGCAAGCCCGAAAAGCGGTCAAATGCACGGCGGTCCTGCGGCAGGCCGGTGATGCCGGCGGCGGTCAGCCTTGACGGGCCTTGAAGCGCCGCTGCGTCTTGTTGATGACGTAGACGCGGCCTTTACGGCGGACAATGCGATTGTCGCGGTGGCGACCGCGAAGCGACTTCAGCGAATTGCGGACTTTCATGGACGGCTTTCCAACTTTGTCGATTGCTTAAGGATGCACCGCCGCCTTGTCAATGACGCCGCTTGCGGCCATGCCGGCCGGCGCAAGACGCGCCCCGCCGACGTCGCTGGCAGGCTGTTCGCCGAGCCCAGGTCCTGCGGCAAATCCGGTCAGGCGATTGATTACGCTGTTCCAGGCCCGCAACGCGAAGCCGAAGGGGCGCGGCATGCTGTGCCGGCATACGGCAAGTTTCCTCACCTCGCGCGGCACGTGCCAAATGCTGCAACTGCCGGCCGGGAAGAACGCCACGTCGCCCGGCCCGAGCCGGCGCACCTCGCCTTTCTCGTCGGTGACGAACACTTCGCCCGAAATGATGTGCAGCGTTTCATCGACCCCGTAGCGCCAATGGAAGCGCCCGGCAGTGCACGACCAGGCCACCACCGAGGCGGTGCCGTCGGCGCTTTGCGCCAATCGCCGCGCGCGCGCCTGCGGAGCGCCCTCGATGATCCAATCGGGGCAAATCGGATTGGGTGCAAGCTCCGCATCGGCCGGAGCGCCAAACACAACAGGCTGTGACATGACGGAACCCCCTTTTCGAATAATGCGGCCGTCATCCGACCGACCAAGCGTCGGCGGAGCGGCGGCGGCCACTAGGCGCGGAGACGCGCCGCAACCGGTTGGCGCCGGGCGGCGCGCGCCGCTCCGCGACCCCCGCGGCAAGAAAATCGGGCCAGTTTTGAAATAATGCGACGGCGGCAACACCCCCG